>Ga0209382_10000914_pt1 | contig 47726 bp, 44 predicted proteins | sample SoiMetdeltSBSDD5_FD_187599 | JGI IMG/M metagenome (GOLD analysis project Ga0209382, IMG submission 187599) | Bulk soil microbial communities from a Populus tree surrounding site in Tennessee, USA - Soil MetaG P. deltoides SBSDD5 (SPAdes) (version 2) | ecosystem: Environmental > Terrestrial >...
CATGTCCAATTGATGCCGACCGACGTCTCGCTCCCCCATACCGGCTTGCGCGTCGCGACGCTCTGCATGCCGTCGGGCAGCGCGTGGGTGGTAACCTCGACGAGGTAGAAGCCGGAGAGCGCGGACTCCACGATGTGGGCGACTGGGCCCCCCAGCCGCGTGCCGCGCGGCCACGCCCAGAGGATGTCATCGCCCTTGGGCAGCGTGGGCCACTTGATGCCCGCCAGCGCCTGGGCCTGGGCCCGGCGAAGGCGGTGCGGGTCGGGCGCTTTCGGCTTGGCCATGAGTGTCGTTCTCCGTGATGCAGCTCGGGGCGCCGAGAGCGGCGCCCCGGCGGCGTGGTTACCCTTTGATCTGCTCGCGCAGCTTGTTGATGCGCACCATGTCGTCATGGGAGCCGCCGACGTCGGGGTGGTGACGCTTGGCAAGTTCCTTCAGCCCCAATTCGAGCGCCTCGCGCTCCAGCTCCGGGTCCGCCGCTCGCGCCTCCCTTGCCCGCTGCCTGGCTTTCCATGCCGCGAACTCACGCCCCTCCTTGATGGCCTTGTTGAACTCGGTCCGCTTGCCCGGGGGCGCCTCGCAGTCGGAGACAGCGATCTCGCCGCAGTAGATGTCGAGCGATCCCCTCGTCACCGGCTTCTTGCCGGGGGCAAACCGTTCCTCGTATTGCGCCCGAACTGCCCACGGGAACCCCGGGAACGCCGCCACCAGAGCAGCTAGGACTTCCGGCGCCTTCCGCGGGTCGATGTGGCTGGTGTTCCCGGCACAGAGGTGCACCAACGCGATGATCCGAGGCTCCGGGTACTTCTCCACCTTGTGTCGCTGGTCCACAGTCCACTTGACCTCCGGCATCACCTCGGCGAGGGCCTCCTTGAGGCGGTCCCTGGCCGTCTTCGCCCCGAGCTTCTGCAGTTCCTCCTTGGCGAGCTTCATGTCGCCCTCCTGCTGTTGAACCCGTGCCGCCCGTGGCGGCGTGCCGTGGCTTGAGTGTTTGTCCTGGGCGCGGAACTTTCAGGCGGCCTCTGTGCCGGCCTGCTGTGCCGGTGGCTGATCGCGCGCCTCCATGAGCTTCCGCAGCGCCTCGCGGCACTCGTTCCGGCTCCAGCGCACGGCCTGCGCGCCCACCTTGATGGGCCGCGGATAGCGCGTTCCGGCGTGGCGATAGAGGGTCGAGAAATGGATGGGCTTCCTTGCTCCGCCGAAGAACTCGCAGGCCTCTTCCATCGTCAGCATGACGTCGTCGATGTCGGGCAATGCGGGCAGCGCGACCGGCTCAGCCGGCTTCTTACTGTTGGCACTCATCAGGCGGCCTCCCCCTGAGATTGGGCGGCGTCAGGCCGCTTTTTCGGCCGCGCTCCTCTGGGCTTGCCGGTCCCCTGGCCGGCCTTGGCGAAGAACTCCGGCAGCGGCCTGGGATCGCTCGGCTTTGGCAACGCCACGCGCGGCTGCGCCCGCAGCCAAGCGACAACCTCGCTCTCGACGAAGCCGTGCTTGTTACCGACGGTGATGACCGGCCGGGGGAAACCGGCCTCGGGGTCGCGGAGAAGGCGCCAGAACATCGTCCGGCCGCGCTTCACCATCCGCATGGTCTCCTGGGTATCCAGGAGACGGTCAGAAAGCACGTTGTCTGTCATTGGTTCCGCTCGTGAATTTCGACTGCTGGCGGAACGGATATAAAATGCAGGAAATCGGAAGCCGCAACTGGAACGCATTTCCACTTTCTGGATGTAAATTCCATTCCTAACAAGAAACCCCCGTTTTACCGGGGGTCTCGTCAATTCAATGTGGAATTAACTTCCAGGGGATAACTCAGGCCGGCTATTCGGCCATCATCTCGACGTGCTGTGCCCACTTCTCCAGAGCCTCGCGGCGTTCCTCCATGCGCTCGGACTGGTCATAGATGCCGGCCACACCGGCCTTGGTGCCGCTCACATGATTGACGATCAGCTCGATCAGGTGCGCGTCGGCGATCCGGGCCTCGCGCATGCGCGTGCAGAATGACCGTCTCAAATCGTGCACCCGCCAGCAGTCCATCGGCTTGGCGTTGGGGTTGGTCCGCCGCCGCGCTGCCAGGATTTCAGCGTCCAGGAGGCTCTTGTACTTGCTCCAGGCGCTGAAGCCCGTGTCGCGCTGCCCAAAGACCGCGTCGGTCCGGTTGCGCCGAGCCGGCAGGAGGGTGAGCGCCTGCGGGACGAGCGGGATGGTGTGGGCGAGGCCGTTCTTGGTGCGAGCCTCCGGCAGCTTGATGCTGGCCGTCTTGGCGTTGGCTGCGTCGACCTCGTTCCAGTTGAGGGCGGAGATCTCCGTCTTGCGCTGCCCGGTCAGGATGAGCAGCTTGATGATGCGCTCGTAGTCGCTGCACTCCACGGCTTCGACCGCGCGCCACACCTCGCGCAGCTCGGACTCGGAGAGTGCGCGCTTGCGCCCGCCGCCCCTGGCGCGATCCTTGATGTTGAGCAGGGGCGTGGTCTGGACGAACCTCTTGTCGATGGCCCACGTGTAGAGGCCGGACAGGGCGCTCCGGGCGCGGTCGGCCGCAACCGGGCCGCTGTCCTCCTCGATGTCGTCGAGCCGGTCGACGACATTGTCTCTGGTGATGGTCGCGATGGGGCTCTTGTGGAGCGGCGCCCAGTGCTTTCGCAAGTATCGCCCGGTCTCCTCCAGAGTCTTCGGGCGCATAGGCTCCTTCCGGGTGGCGCACGCCTGGAGGTAGTCCTCCAGGACGACGCTCAGGGTGTTCGCCTTCTGGGCGGCGGCGGCCTTGGTGGCCTCCCTGGCGGCCTCGCGGTCGGCGACCACGTCGGTCCCGAGGCGGGCCTTGGCGCGGACGACCTCGGCCTCCTTGCGGGCCAGGGCGAGGGCGCCCTTCACCCGCGCGTCGGCGAGATGAACCCGGCGCTGCTTGCCGGCGACCAAGTAGCGGACGCCGTACTTGGCCTCGCCGCTCGCGAACACGCGCAGGAAGAACCCCTTCTGCGCGGTGTCCCACACGAGCACATCGCGCGCGCCGGGCGGCACCTGGATGCGGGAGAGCACCCCATCTTCGAGCTTCAGTTCCATCAGCGTCCCCCTCTTTGCGTAACACCTGCGTAACAGTCGAAAAGCACGGAGCAGCGAGCGGCTGCAAATCTTGTCAGGGGGCCCGAGCCTCAATGCCGTGGAAAACCGAGCCTGCCCTTCGCTGCGTAACGCAACCCCTTGCAGCTCTTCGCTGTCTAGACTGATTGTGGGTCAGGAGGTCCGTGGTTCGAGGCCACGCGGCGGTACCATGTCTTTGCCGGAACACATCGATCGGCTATAAGCCCCACAGTTCAATGTCTTCGGCACCAGCAATCTCCGCAGCCCCGCCAATGGCCAAGTCGAGCAAGAACTCCGGCAGGAACGACCGTCCCGGGGCGCGGCTGCCCAAGGGCTTCCTCGATACGCCGGCGGAGGATATCCGCGCGACGGCGCGTATGCTGACCCGGATCCGCGCGGTCTACGAGCGCTACGGCTTCGAGCCGCTGGAGACGCCGGCCATCGAGTACACCGATGCGCTCGGCAAGTTCCTGCCCGACCAGGACCGGCCCAACGAGGGCGTGTTCTCGTTCCAGGACGAGGACGAGCAGTGGCTCTCGCTGCGCTACGATCTGACCGCGCCGCTGGCGCGCTACGTGGCGGAGAACTTCGACAAGCTGCCCAAGCCGTTCCGGCGCTATACCGTGGGCCCCGTGTGGCGCAACGAGAAGCCGGGGCCGGGCCGCTTCCGCCAGTTCACCCAGTTCGATGCCGACACGGTGGGAACCGACAACATCGCCGCCGACGCCGAGATCTGCATGCTCGCCGCGGATACGCTGGAGGCGCTCGGCGTCAAGCGCGGCGACTACGTGATCAAGGTGAGCAACCGCAAGCTGCTCGACGGGGTGATGGAGGTGGCGGGCCTCGGCGGCGACGCCAACGCCCAGCGGCGCCTCATTGTGCTGCGCGCTATCGACAAGGCCGACAAGTTTCCCATCGAGGAGGTCAGGAAGCTCCTGGGCCCCGGACGCAAGGACGAGAGCGGCGACTTCACCAAAGGGGCGGCGCTGGGCGCGGAGCAGGTCGAGAAGATCGTCTCCCTCCTGGGCGCGAGCGAAACCGCGCACGGGGCCAATACACTCTCGAATTCCGGGCAGCTCGAGATGCTCGTCCGTCTCTACGGCGACAACGCGCTCGCGGCCGAGGGCATCGAGGAGCTTCGGCAGATCGACCGTCTGGTCGGCGCAAGCGGGTACGGCGACGAGCGCGTTGCCATCGACACCTCCTGCGTGCGCGGCCTCGAGTATTACACCGGCCCCGTGTTCGAGGCGGCGATCACCGTCCCCGTCGTGAATGAAGACGGACAGACCGTGCGCTTCGGCTCGGTGGGCGGCGGCGGTCGCTACGACGGGCTGGTCGAGCGCTTCCTGGGCACCAAGGTGCCGGCCACCGGCTTCTCCATCGGCGTGTCGCGGCTGGCGGCGGCGCTCGCGGCGCTCGACAGGGACAAGCCGGCCGTCTCGGACGGTCCGGTGGTGGTGCTGGTGATGGATAAGGACCGCGTCGCCGACTACCAGAAGATGGCGCAGGCGCTGCGCTCGGCCGGCATCCGCGCCGAGATGTACCTCGGCACCGCCGGCATGAAGGCGCAGATGAAGTACGCCGACAAGCGCGGGGCGCCATGCGTCGTCATTCAGGGCGGCGACGAGCGTGCCAAGGGCGAGGTGCAGATCAAGGACCTGATCGAGGGCGCCAAGGCCGCCGCCACCATCAAGGACAGCAAGGAGTGGCGCGAGGGCCGCCCCGCGCAGTTCTCCGTCAAGGAGGACGAGCTCGTGCCCAAGGTGCGCGAGGTCCTCGCCCGCCACGGGGGCTAGGCGTGACTCCCTCTCCCCGCGCAACTCCGTCTCCCCGCGCATCACCGACCTCGTCCCGCGCTGCGACAGCGCGGGGAGAGCGTCGGGGTGAGGGGCAGCGGCACACTCCGGCGTCGGTGTTTGGGGCTGCCCCTCACCCTAGCCCTCTCCCCGCAGGCGGGGAGAGGGGATCCGCGCGCAGCGAGTGGTGAGGTCATGTCCACCGCCGCCACGACCGCGGACATCGAGGCCCTGGAGGCCCAGGCGCGCGGCCTGATGGCGACCTTCACGCGTGCCGGCTACGAGCGCGTCGAGCCGGCCGTGATCCAGCCGGCCGCCCTGTTTCTCGACGTGATCGGCGAGGAGCTGCGGGCGCGCACTTATGTGTTCACCGATCCCGACGGCGCGGAGCTGTGCCTGCGCCCCGACCTCACGGTGCCGACCTGCCGCCTGCATCTGGAGCGGCATCCCGCCGGCGACGTGCCCGCGCGCTACTGCTACAGCGCGCCAGCGTTCCGCTATCAGGCCGCGGGCGCCGACCGCGCGCACCCGCGCGAGTTCCGCCAGGCGGGGATCGAATCGTTCGCGGCGGCCGACCGCGAGGCCGACGACGCCGGCGTCCTCGCCCTCACGGTGGAGGCGCTGCGCCGCGCAGGCCTCGGGCGCATCGAGATCCGGATCGGCGACCTCGGCCTGTTCGCTGCGCTCATCGAGGCGCTCCCCATGCCCGAGCGCTGGCGCGCACGGCTCAAGCACCAGTTCTGGCGCCCGGACGCGTTTCGTGCCGAGCTGCAGCGCCTGACCTCGGCGGACGCCCTGGCGAGGGGTCTGCCGCACGACCTCGTCGGGCGGCTCGATCCCGCCGATCCCGCCGGCGCGGAGGCCGCCGTGCTCGGGCATCTGGACAAGACGGGCTGCGAGCTGATCGGCACGCGCACCGCGGCCGAGATCGCTCTGCGTCTCGTCGATGCCGCCGCCGACCTGCGCGAGAAGCCGCTGCGGGCGGAGACGGCGGCGCTGATCGAGAGCTACGTCGCCGTCAAGGCGCCGGCGCGCGAGACGCGGGACGGGCTGGCGCGCCTCGCGCGTGGGCAGGGCGTCGACCTGTCGGCCGGGCTCGACGCCTTCCAGCGGCGGCTCGATCGCATCGAGGCGGCGGGCATCGGCATCGCCGGCGCGGAGTTCTCCGCCGAGTTCGGCCGCAACCTGGAATACTACACCGGCTTCGTGTTCGAGGTCATAGCGCCGGCGCTCGGCCCCCGGAGCCCCGTGGCCGGCGGCGGGCGCTACGACGGCCTGCTCGCCGAGGTCGGCGCCCCCGGCCCGGTACCCGCGGTCGGCGCCTCGATCCACACCGAGCGGCTGCTCGCCGCCTTGCAGGACGCGGGGCAGGAGGCGGCCCCGTGAACGGCAAGCTCGTCCTCGCGCTGCCCTCCAAGGGCCGGCTGATGGAGCAGTGCACGGCGGCGCTCGCCGCGGCCGGGCTCGGAATCGTGCGCACGGGGCCGGCGCGTGGCTACAAGGGCGAGATCGAGGGTTGGCCCGGCGTCGAGGTCAACTTCGTCTCCTCGTCCGAGATCGCCCAGCTCCTGCGGACCGGTGCGGCGCATCTCGGGGTGACCGGCGAGGACCTGGTCCGCGAGACCATGGCGGACGCCGACGAGCGCGTGCGCTTTCTGGGCGGCCTCGGCTTCGGCCAGGCCGATGTGGTGGTGGCGGTGCCGGCCTGCTGGCTCGACGTGCGGCGCATGGCGGACCTCGAGGAGATGTCCCTGCTGTTCCGCCGCCTGCACGGGCGGCGCGTGCGCGTCGCCACCAAGTACATGAACCTGACGCGCCGCTACTTCGCGCAGGCCGGGGTCACCGGCTACCGCATCGTCGAGAGCCTGGGCGCCACCGAGGGAGCCCCCGCCGCCGGCCTCGCCGAGCTGATCGTGGACATCACCACCACCGGCGCCACGCTCACGGCCAACGGCCTGCGGATTCTCGACGACGGCGTGATCCTCGAGTCGCAGGCCAATCTCGTCGCCTCGCGGGTGGCGCCGTGGAGCCCGGAGCTTGCCGCCATCGAGGCGCAGATCTCGGCGCGGTTTACGGGCGCGTAGGTTGGGTCAAGCGAAGCGCAGACCCACACATGACAGAGCTTCCTCAGCAAGGTGTTGGGTTTTCCCCGGCTTTTCGCCGGGTCGACCCAACCTACAGCTACAGTACGCGCACTTCGCCGGGGCGCAGGGCTGCGAACCGCGCGGCCGGAATGCCGCGCTCGGCCAGGGCGGCGGCCAAGTCGATGGCGGGCTGCCCGGCTGCCTCGTCAGTGAGGCGGAACGTGCCCCAGTGGTGGCCGAGCGCCTGCGCTGCGCCGCACAGCTCCAGCGCCTGCACGGCGTCGCCGGGGCTCATGTGCACGTTGCGCATGAACCAGCGCGGCTCGTAGGCGCCGATCGGCAGGAGCGCGAGCGCCAGGCCCGGATGGCGCCGGCCCACGCGAGCGAAGGTCGTCCCGTCGCCGAAGCCGCTGTCGCCGACGCAGTAGAGCTTCCTCGCGCCGGCCTGCACCACGAAGCTTGCCCACAGCGCGTGGCTGCGATCGGTGACGCCGCGCGCCGACCAGTGCTGGCTCGGCTCCACGTGCACGGCGAGGCCGCCGCCGAGGTCGACGGCGGCATCCCAGTCGACGGCGTCGGCGACGAGCCCCGGCACGGCCGCGCGCAGGATCGTGTCGTTGCCGAGCGGCGTGACGATGCGGGGCGCAAAGCGCTGCCACAGCCGGGCGATGCTGTCTGCGTCCATGTGGTCGTAGTGATTGTGGGTGAGGAGCAGGCAGTCGATCCTCGGCAGGTCCTCGAAGCCGATGCCGGGGGCATTGGCGCGCCTGGGCCCCAGGAACGGGAACGGGCTTGCGCGCTCGCTCCAGACCGGGTCGAGCAGGATGCTGCGCCCGCGCGTCTGCACCAGGAAGGTGGCGTGCCCGACGTAGGCGATGCGCATGTCGTCGCCGTCGATGCGCGCCGGCGGGCGGTCCGGCGGAAAGGGGCTCGGAACGTGCGCCGGCCAGCGCGTGGCGCCCGCGGAGAGCTGCCAGCGCAGGAAGTCGATGCGGCCCCCGGGCTCGAGGCCGCCGGGATTGAAGAAGCGGGTGCCGTCGAAGTGGTCCGAGGCGGGCCCCTGGTAGTAGGTGTTGCCGCGCCCGGCGGTCACGAGCGCCCAGGCGCCGGCGCCGAGGGCAGCAGCGGCACCCATGGCCTGCAGCACGCGGCGGCGGCTCGGCATTGCATCCCCCCGTTGCACTTTGCCTGCATTGCCCGCGCCCCGGCCATGACCTAGAGTCGCCGCAAGCAGGCAGAAGAGCTGAGGAGGATACGATGAAACTCACGCCCGAGCAGCTCGTGGAGTTCGACGAGCTCGGCTATCTCGTCCTGCCGGGCTGCTTCTCCGAGGAGGAGATTGCCGTCCTGCGCTCGGAGGCCGAGGCGATCTACGCCACCGACCGCAAGGAGGTATGGCGCGAGAGCTCCGGCGCCCCGCGCACCGCGTTCGCCGCCCACACCTACAACGAGGCGTTCGGCCTGCTCGGCCGGCATCCGCGGCTGATCGCGCCTCTGGAGCAGCTGTTCGGCGAGCCGGTCTACATGCACCAGTTCAAGATCAACGCCAAGGCCGCCTTCGACGGCGAGGTGTGGCAGTGGCACCAGGACTACGGCACCTGGAAGCGCGACGACGGCATGCCCGAGGCGCGCGCCATGAACATCTCGGTGTTCCTGGACGAGGTGATGCCCATCAACGGGCCGCTGATGTTCATCCCGAAGAGCCACAAGCGCGGCACGCTGGCGGCGGGCCACGACAAGGCCACCACCAGCTATCCGCTCTGGACGCTCGACAAGGACACGGTGACGAAGCTGGTGGAGGAAGGCGGCATCGTCGCACCCACCGGCAAGCCCGGCACCGTGCTCATGTTCCACGGCAACCTGGCGCACGCATCGCCGCCCAACATCACGCCCTACCCGAGGAAGATCGTGTACCTGACCCTGTGCGCGGTCTCCAACCACATCACCAAGTTCACCAGGCCGGAGTGGATCGCCCACCGCGACTTCACGCCGATCGTGCCGTGCGCGGACGACGCGCTGCTCAGGCTGGCGCGGCGGTCAAGGCAGGCGGCGTAAGCACCGATGGAGCCGAGCTAATTCTTCGCCGGTGCGATGGCCAGCGAGCCGGTGAAGGTGGCCGGCGGCTCGGGCGCACCCGAGTGCCATGATGTGCCGATCATGACAACTCCGGCGTCGGTCAATAGCGAGAGGCGCGCCATGTCCATGGACGGCGCGGTCGTATCGGTGAAGTGCATCCGGATTGCCGGAAAGCCCAGATGCGACAGCCGCGAGCTCGATTTCTGGACGTTGTTTGGTTGGGCGCGCAGGCCGTCAAGGGTGTTGCTCGCCCAGGCGTCGGCCGGCAGAGACTTGAGCGACTGCTCGGACATCTCGGTTGCGCTCAGCGAATATGTAACCCCGCCGTGCGAGCAGACGAGATTGGTAAGCACGAGCTCCTCGCCCGTTTCGGTCCTGCCGATGCCCACCTTGTTCCGCTTCGGTCGGCACGGAAAATCGGCCCTGACGCGGTATTTGCCCATTCGAACCTCGTCCGGCCCCGAACCGGCGAGAGGGACAAAGAGATAGACAGCGGACACTATCCCAGCGACCGCCGCGATCGCCGTCATGATCGATCTGAGCAATTGGCACCCCCGGCGCGTGGCGACAGCTCCGTTCCCCTCCCTATCGGGTCAGGGCGGCGAATTTGCGACGAAAAAAGGCTCTTCCTGGCAGGACCGATCAGCCGGCAGCACGTCGCATTCCGCGCAAACCCGAAACGAATCCAGGGGGACTATTCCTCAAGGGGTAGGGCGAAGCCCGTAACCCGCCATGACCGGTTTCGCCGATGTCGGGTTACGCGCTTGCCGCGCTAACCCGACCTACGCCTCAGAACGGGGCGTCGCCCGCGATGGTGATGCGGTGCATGCGCCGGCGCTTGCCCGCATAGTCGTTGAGCGCCCGGTGCTGGGCGCAGCGGTTGTCCCAGATCGCCAGCGTGCCGACCTGCCAGCGCAGCCGGCAGGTGAACTCCGGCTCGACGGCATGCGTCCTCAGAAAGGCGACGATCGGCTGCGCCTCCGCCGCCCTGAAGCCCTCGAGGGTCTGCGTGTGATTGCTGATGTAGAGCGCCTTGCGGCCGGTCTCGGGATGCGTGCGCACGATCGGGTGCGCGGCTTCCGTCTGCAGGTCGCCGGGGTCGCGGACCTTGGCGGCCATCTTCATATTGCCGGTGTAGCGTCCCTCCCGCGTGATGCCCGCCTTGTCGGCCTCATAGAGCTTCTTGCGGTCGCCGACATTCCAGGTCCTGACGCCGCCGAGCAGTGCCTTCATCGGCTCGGACAGCGCCTCGTAGGCGAGATACATGTTGGCGAACAGCGTGTCGCCGCCCGCGTCCGGCGTCTCCTTGGCGTAGAGGATGGTCGCCTTGGCCGGCTTCGGGTTGAACATCTGGTCGGTGTGCCAGACCTCGCCGAACGCCTTGGTGTCGCCCTCCTCCTTGACGATCTCGAGAATGTCGGGGTGCTCGTCCATGCCTTTCATGAAGGGGTGATGATGGATCTCGCCGAAGCGCCTGGCGAAGGCGATCTGCTGCTCGGGCGTGATGTCCTGGCCGCGGAAGAAGACCACCAGGTGCTCGAGCCAGGCGGCCTCGATCTCCGCGAATGTCTCGTCGTCCAGGGCGGAGAGTTCGACGCCGCCGATCTCGGCGCCGAGCGCCCCGGCGATGGGCCTGACCTCGATGCGACGATAGGGCGCCATCGGTCTTTTCCTTTCTCTGGGGAGCTGCGTTCGAACGGGCGAGCGTCTGCAACCCGCCTTCGGCAGCGTATACCCCCGCCTACGAGATCGGCGGCCGGCCGCAGCCGTCGGTGTCGCTCGGCGGGCCGTGGTCGGCGTCGCGGCAGGGGTCGCGGCGCTTCGGAGGCTCCTTGGGCGGGGGCTGCTTGGGTGGCTGTGTGGTCTGGGCGTGGGCCCCGGCGGCGGCCATCGCGGCGAGGCCGGCCCCGATGCCCAGCGAGGAGAGCAGCGTGCGGCGGGTGACGGTGCGCCGGGAGGCGATGTCGGCTTCCGAGAGAGTGCGCTTCTCGTCCATCAGAGGTCTCCCCTGTTGCTGCCCCTCACCCCGACCAGGGACCAAGCGGGCCGCAGGTGGCGGGCGATGCTCGTTGGACCCTCCGGATCGTCAGCGAGCGCTCGCTTCGCGTGCAACGCGCAGCCACCGCCGCCCCATTATAGCAACGGCCCAGCTGTCGCAGCCTACGTTCCCTTGCAGGCACAATTAGGAAGATTAACAACACAATAGCAAACCAGGCTCACCATGTCAAGAGCAATCTCACGCGTCCGGAGGCATGGATGTGCAGATTCTCTCGCCAGGGCGCGGCATGGGGTCAGACCCGCAGGGTCTGACCCCCGCCAGAGCGCAACAATGGTGTCAGGCCCGGAGGGTGTGACACCTATCCAGCCGCGGCGACGGCGCGGCGGGCCATGACGCCGACGAGGTGGGCGCGGTAGGCCGGGTCGGCGTGGATGTCGCTGTTCATGCTCCTGGCGTCGGTGGCGATGCCCGACAGCGCCGCGGCCGACCAATCCTTCGACAACGCCGCCTCCATGGCGGCGTGGCGGAAGACGCCGGAGGCACCGGCCCCGGTGACCGCGACGCGCGCGGCACCGCCCGCCTGCGCCACGGCGACACCGACCAGCGCATAGCGCGAGGCCGGGTTCGGGAACTTGGCGTAGGCGAACTTGCCGGGTACAGGGAAGGAGATGCGGGTGACGATCTCGCCCTCCTGCAGGGCCGTCTCGAGCAGGCCCTTGAAGAAGGCGTCGGCCTTGATCTCGCGCCGGTTGGTGGCGACCGTGGCACCGAGCGCCAGCAGGGCGGCCGGATAGTCTGCGGCCGGATCGTTGTTGGCAACCGAGCCGCCGATGGTGCCCCGTTGGCGCACGTGCGGATCGCCGATGCCGGCCGCCAGGGCGGCGAGCCCGGGTATGGCGGAGCGCACGACCTGGGACTCGGCGACCTCGGCGTGGGTGGTCATGGCGCCGACGACGAGCGCGCTGCCCTTCCTGTCGATACCCTTGAGCTCGGCCACGCGGCCGAGATCGACGAGCGCCTTAGGGCTCGCCAGGCGCTGCTTCATGGTGGGCAGCAGCGTGTGGCCGCCGGCGAGCAGCTTCGCCTCGCTGTTGGAGGCGAGCAGCCTGGCGGCCTCGGCCACCGACTGGGCGCGAAGATACTGGAAGGCGTACATGGGCTCTCTCCCTCATTCCGCGGCCAGCTTGGCGGGCGATTTCTGCGCGGCGCGCCACACCGCCTGCGAGGTGGCCGGCATGGCGATGTCCTCGTGGCCGAGCGCGTCGGTGACGGCGTTGATGACGGCCGCCGGCGCCGCGATCGCCCCCGCCTCGCCGCAGCCCTTGATGCCGAGCGGATTGGAGGGACAGGGCGTGCTCACCATGGCGACCTTGAGCGACGGCAGGTCGTGCGCGTGCGGCATGGCGTAGTCCATGAAGCTCGCGGTGACGAGCTGGCCGTTGGCGTCGTAGCGGGCGCCCTCGAGCAGCGCCTGGCCGATGCCCTGGGCGACGCCGCCGTGCACCTGGCCCTCGACGATCATCGGGTTCACCAGCGTGCCGAAGTCGTCGACCGCGGTCCAGCGGTCGATCCGCGTCGTCCCGGTCTCCGGGTCCACCTCGACCTCGCAGATGTGCACCCCCGACGGGAAGGTGAAGTTGGTGGGGTCGTAGAAGGCGCCTTCCTTGAGGCCCGGCTCCAGCTGGGCGCCGGTGAACTTGTGGGCGATATAGGCCTGCAGCGCCACCTCGGGGAAGGTCAGCGTCTTGTTGGTGGCGGTCGAGGAGAAGATGCCGTCCTTGAAGTCGACCGTGCCCTCGGGCACCTCCAGCACGAAGCCCGCCACCTTCTTGGCCTTGACGACGACCTTGTCGATGGCCCGGTAGATGGCGCTCATGCCGACCGCGCCGGAGCGCGAGCCGTAGGTGCCCATGCCGAACTGCACCTTGTCGGTGTCGCCGTGCACCACCGTGACCTGATCGATGGGGATGCCCAGGCGGTCGGAAACGAGCTGGGCGAAGGTGGTCTCGTGCCCCTGGCCATGGCTGTGGGAGCCGGTCAGCACCTCCACCGAGCCCGTCGGGTTCACCCGCACCTCGGCCGATTCCCACAGGCCGACGCCGGCGCCGAGCGAGCCCACCGCCTGGCTCGGCGCGATGCCGCAGGCCTCGATGTAGGCCGAGAAGCCGAGCCCGCGCTTGAGGCCTTTCTGCGCGCTCGCGGACTTGCGGGCGGCGAGGCCGCGGTAGTCGGCGAGCTCCAGTGCCTTGTCGAGGCAGGCCGCGTAGTCGCCGGCGTCGTAGGCCATGATGACCGGCGTCTGGTGCGGGAATGACTGAATGAAGTTCTGGCGCCGGAACTCGGCCGGGTCGCGGCCGGTCTGGCGCGCGGCCACCTCGATCAGCCGCTCCACCACGAAGGTGGCCTCGGGCCGGCCGGCGCCGCGGTAGGCGTCGACCGGCGCGGTGTTGGTGTAGACGCCGTCGACCTCGCAGTAGATGGCCGGGATGTCGTACTGGCCGGAGAGCAGCGGGGCGTAGAGGTAGGTCGGCACCGAGGAGGAGAAGGTGGAGAGATAGGCGCCGAGGTTGGCCTTGGTCTTGACCCTCAGGCCCAGGATCCGGCCGTCGCCGTCGAGAGCCAGTTCCGCTGTCGTGACATGGTCGCGACCGTGCGCGTCGGCGAGGAAGGATTCGGAGCGCTCCGCCGTCCATTTGATGGGACGGCCGACCTTCCTGGCGGCCCAGATGCAGGCCGTCTCCTCCGCGTAGAGGAAGATCTTGGAGCCGAAGCCGCCGCCCACGTCGGGCGCGATCACCCTGAGCTTGTGCTCGGGCGCGATGCCGATGAAGGCGGAGAGGCAGAGCCGGATCACGTGCGGGTTCTGGCTTGTGGTGTGGAGCGTGAAGCTGTCCTGCCCGGAGTCGTACTCGGCGATCGCCGCGCGCGGCTCGATGGCGTTGGGGATCAGCCGGTTGTTGACGAGGTCGATCCTGGTCACGTGCCGCGCGCCGGCGAACGCGGCCTCCGTGGCCGACGGATCGCCCAGGTGCCACTGGTAGACGGTATTGTTGGGCGCATCGGCCTGCACCTGCGGCTGGCCGGGGCTCTGGGCGGTGGCGACATCGGCCGCCGCGGGCAGTGCCTCGTAGTCGACGACGACCGCCTCCGCCGCATCCCTGGCCTGCGCCAGCGTCTCGGCGACGACCAGGGCGACGTGGTCGCCGACGTAGCGCACCTTGCCGAGCGCCAGCACCGGGTGCGTGCCGGCCTTCATCGGGGAGCCGTCCTTGGAGGTGATCATCCAGCCGCAGAACAGGGCACCGACCTTGTCCTTCGCGATGTCCTCGCCGGTGAAGACGGCGAGGCAGCCGGGCTTCTGCAGGGCCTGCCTGGTGTCGACCTTCCTGATGCTGGCGTGCGCGTGGGGGGAGCGCACGAAGACGGCATAGGTCTGACCGGGGCGATTGATGTCGTCGGTGTACTTGCCCTTGCCGGTGATGAACCTCTGGTCCTCCTTGCGCCGGACTGGCGCCCCGATGCCGGTTGCGCTCATGCGTTGCCTCCTCGGGCGATGGAAGTGACTTTTCTCTCGTTCAGCCGCGGTACTGTGCAGGTGCTGGAGCCGTCTCGGACGTGGCGGCGGTCGCTGGGGCAGACCTACTCGGCGGCCTGCCGCATGGCGCCCATCGCCTGGGCGCCGGCGCGCACCGCGGCGACGATGTTGTGATAGCCCGTGCAGCGGCAGAGGTTGCCTTCCAGCTCGTGGCGAATGGTGGCCTCGTCGAGCTGGGTGCCCTTGCGGTTCACGATGTCGATTGCCGCCATGATCATCCCAGGGGTGCAGAAGCCGCACTGCAGCCCGTGGTGCTCACGGAACGCCTCCTGCATGGGATGCAGCTTGTCGCTCTGCGCCAGCCCCTCGATGGTGGCGACGGTCGCGCCGTCGCAGGAGGCCGCAAGCACCGTGCAGGACTTCACCGCACGCCCGTCGAGATGCACGACGCACGCGCCGCATTGACTGGTGTCGCAACCGACGTGGGTGCCCGTGAGGCGCAGGTGCTCGCGCAGGTAGTGAACGAGCAGCGTGCGCGGGTCCACGCTGGCGCTTGCGGTCTTGCCGTTCACCGTCATCGCCACCGTAATGGTCCCATCGGCGTTCGGCGCCGCAGCGCCCTGCGCCGGGCCTGCCGCTGGCTGCTGGCTCTTGCGGAAGAACATGCGTTTGCCTCCTCATGGCCCTTGTGCCGCACCACGGATGCAGCGCCGGCTTGGAATTGTTCTCGCGTGATTACGCCACAGTCGGGCGCTCTGCGCAATCGCACATACGGGTCTGCGCCCATGGACGTGGAACTTGCGGGACTGTCGGTCTAAGAACTCCGGCGATCGGGAGCTTCAGCGGGCATGGCGGGAACGGTACTCCGTGCGAGGATGGCGTCACGGCGCCGTCACACGGGCCGTCACCCCATGCCTGCGCAGGCCCGAGCCAAAGGCAGGAGAGGGATTAAAGTGCGCATCGCAGCAATCGCTTCCGTACTCATGGCGGTTCTGGTCGTCCACCCCGGCGCCGCCATCGCCCAGAAGCAGGGCGGCACGCTCAAGATGTACCATCGCGACAATCCGCCCAGCGCCTCTGTGCACGAGGAAGCCACGGTCTCGGTCCAGCTGCCGTTCATGGCCGTGTTCAACAATCTCGTGCTGTTCGACCAGAACAAGCCGGTCAACAGTGCCGAGACCATCGTTCCGGACCTCGCCATCAGCTGGTCGTGGGACGCCAGCAGGACCAAGCTGACATTCAAGCTGCGGGAAGGCGTGAAGTGGCACGACGGCAAGCCGTTCACCTCCAAGGACGTGCAGTGCACGTGGCACGCCTTGATCGGTAAGGGCGAGGGGGAGGGGTTCAACCGCAACCCGCGCCAGGTCTGGTACACCAACCTGAAAGAGGTCACGACCAGCGGTGACCACGAGGCCACGTTCCACCTCGAGGACCCGCAGCCGTCGCTCCTGATGCTGCTGGCGTCGGGCTACTCGCCGGTCTATCCGTGCCATGTCCCGCCCAAGACCATGCGCACCCGGCCGATCGGCACGGGCCCGTTCAAGTTCGTCGAGTTCCAGCGCAACGTGGCGATCAAGCTCGCGCGCAACCCCGACTACTGGAAAAAGGGGCGGCCGTTCCTCGACGCCGTCGAGATGCGCATCATCGAAAGCCGGGCGACGCGCATCCTGGCATTCATATCGGGCGAGTTCGATATGACGTTCGACCGTGACGTGACGGTCCCGGTGCTCAAGGACCTGCGCGCCCAGGCGCCCAAGGCCACCTGCGAGCTCGCTCCCAACAACGTCGCCAACACGCTGATCGTGAACCCGGCGAAGCCGCCCTTCGACAACCTCAAGATCCGCCAGGCCATGGCGCTGGCACTCGACCGCAAGGCCTTCGTCGACATTCTGGACGGGGGCGAAGGCCGGATCGGCGGCGCCATGCTGCCCGCGCCGGAGGGGCAATGGGGGATGCCGCCCGCGGAGCTGGCCAAGCTGCCCGGCTACAACCCGGATCTCGCCGGCAACATCGCCGAGGCGCAGGCGATCATGAAGTCGCTCGGCTACGGCCCGGAGAAGCCGCTCAAGGTCAAGGTTGCCACCAGGAACCTCGCCATCTACCGCGATCCGGCGGTGATCCTGATCGACCAGCTCAAGAAGGTCTACATCGAGGGCGAGCTCGACGTGATCGACACCACGGTGTGGTACGGCAAGGTCCAGCGCAAGGACTACGCCATCGGCTTCAACCTGACGGGGGTCGCCGTCGACGATCCGGACGCCAACCTGATCGAGAACTACGCCTGCAAGTCCGAGCGCAACTACACCCAGTACTGCAATCCGGACGTCGAGAAGCTCCTCTTCGAGCAGTCGAAAGAGTTCGACGTGACGAAGCGCAGACAGCTGGTGTGGGAGATCGAGCGCAAGCTGGCGGCCGACGTGGCCCGTCCCATCATCAGCCACAACGTGCGCGGGACGTGCTGGCACCCGCACGTCAAGGGCGTCGTGCTGCACACCAACAGCAACTACAACAACTGGCGCCTCGAGGACGTTTGGCTGGACAGGTAGGGTGCGGGGGTCGGATCCGCTGGGTTTGACCCTGCTTATCCTGCCCGATGCTCCTGCGACTATGGCGGACTACGGGCTGCGCCCCAATCCGCCCTACGTCGCGTCGTTCAGAGCCGGCTCGGATCGGCGGGCTTACGCGCACCGTGACGCACGTGGAGCACCACGATCTCATCGTCGCGCAAGGTGTAGAAGACGAGGTAGGGATAGCGGCCGAGTGGCATGACGCGCACGGCCGGGCGCTGCTCGAGCCGTCGGCCGGCCCCGGGAAAGCCCGTTATGAGGTCGATCGTCTTGCGGATGCGCCGCGCCACGGATGCTGCACCTTTGGGACTTCGCGCCGTCAGGTAGTCGGCAATCTCCGCGAGGTCGCGCATGGCGCGCGGACTGTAGCGCAACTTCACTTGCGGAAGCGGGAATACGCCGCCTCGATCTCCGCGTCGGTGGCGTAGTCGCCCGCCTCCACTTGCGCCAGGGCCTGGTCGATGGCGGCGAGTTCGTCGTCGTCCGCCGAATAGGCACCGGGGCCCAGCCGGTCCAGGGCAAGGAGGAGCTCGGCCGCTTCGTCCTGCTGCTCCGCCGGCCAGCTGCGCACGCTGGCCATTGCCTTCTCCATCAGGTCGGTCATGTGCGCCTTCGAGAGGTTCGTCGCTCCGCTGGAACAATGGTGGAACGACAATGACGCCGAACACAGCACCGGGCAAGGTGATGACCCAACACACGTCCGGAGCATGATGTGAGACCCGAAGTCTCTGACACCGCCGGGTTCATTATCCACAGATCGAGGGAGAGGTCCAGGCCACGTTTCGGATGTTTCGCATATTGCGAGTGTTTCGCGTATGCCCTATATGTCCTCTTCGAGGAGCATAGAACCATGGCACGCAAGCGCAAGCAGCCGACAATCGCGACCGACGAGGAAGTGCGCATGGCGCGCCAGGCGAGCGAGGCGCTGGAGGCGCCCGATGCCGCCGGCCAGGGGTTGCGCGTGCAGGTCTCTGGTGCCGGAGGCAAGAGGAGGACGCTCGATCTGCCGGCCGCGGCGGTAACGCTGCTCAGGGAGATGCTCAAGGAGATGGGCGCCGGCAACGCGGTCGCACTGGTGCCGGTGGAGGCCGAGATCACCACGCAGGAGGCCGCCGACCTGTTGAACGTGTCGCGTCCCTACGTGGTGAGTCTGATCGACAAGGGCGTGCTGCCCGCCCGCATGGTCGGCAACCAGCGCCGGCTGCCGCTGAAGGACGTCCTGGTCTTCAAGGCGGAGCAGCACGCCAAGGCGCTCGAAGCGCTCGAGGAAATCTCGGCCATCGATCAGGAGCTGGGATTGAGGTGACGCCCGTCGCGTTTCTCGACGCGAATGCCCTCTATCCCGCGACCACGCGCAGCGTCTTGATGTATCTGGCTGTCGGCGGCGTGTACCGGGCGCGCTGGAGCGCGGCAGTCCAGGACGAGTGGATTGCGGCGCTCTTACGGTTCCGTCCCGATCTCGATCCGGCTCGGCTCGCACGCACGCGAGACCTCATGGACGCCCGCATTATTGATGCCGTCGTGAGCGGCTACGAGCACATGATCGCCACGCTTACGCTGCCGGACCCCGACGACCGCCATGTCCTTGCTGCGGCCATCCACGGCGGGGCGAACGTTATCGTGACGGCCAATCTCAAGGATTTTCCGGCCGAGACCCTGGCGACGTACAACATGGTGGCCCAGGAGCCGGATGCCTTCATTCGGGATCTGCTCCTGGCAGCCCCGGATGCCGCCGTCGCAGCATTCGCTGCTGACCGCGAACGGCTGCGTAATCCGGCTATGAGTCAAGCAGAGTACATCGACGGCCTGCGGCGCGCCGGGCCGATCGGCACAGCTGCCATTCTGCAGGCGTTCGCGGATAAGCTGTAGTCTGCAGGTTTGGCGTGCATGGTGTCGGAACCGGAGGGTCTGACACCTGCCGGCGCCTACCGCCCCGCGGCGTAGCCCTGCATGCCGCGGGGGTTGGAGGCGGCCTTGCGGCGGGGGCCGTCCTGCGACACGGCGGAGAGGCGGCCCTCCGACCAGTCGGCGCCGATCTCTACCTTGTGGCCGCGGCGCTCCAGCTCCCTGATGGTCGTTGCGGGGAGGCGGTCCTCCACCACCAGCACGCCGGGGCGTGCGGTGCGCGGCCAGAACGAGAGCGGGAAGTGCTCGATGTGCCAGGCCGGCGCGTCGATGGCTTCCTGCAGGTTCATCCTGGGCGTGGAGGAGGTGCGGCTGGCGTGGCGCAGGAAGAACTGGCTGTTCCATTGGTCCTGCTGGTCGCCACCGGGCGTGCCCCAGCTCATGTAGGGCTGCCCGTCGCGCAGCGCCATGCCGACCGACAGGGTGGAGCGCGGGCGCTTGCCCGGCGCCAGCGAGCCCGGCAGCCCCTCCTCCAGCCAGAACATCTGCCCGCGGCTGCCGAGCGGCCAGCCGAGGGCCGGGATCACCGGGGAGGACTGCAGCCAGCCTCCGGACGGCGTGGCGGTGAACATGTTGCCCGCCTTGTCGATGACATCGATGTGCACGGTGTCGCCGCGCACCTCGCCGCGGGCGCTGACGACCTCGTCGGCGCCGTGCCCGGTGGAGATACGGGCGAAGGTGGGCTCGCCGGCCCCGGCACCCACGGTGCGTGCGTCCTTGACGATGACGCGTCCGCCGTAGCCGGCGATGGTGCCGGGGCGCTGCTCGAGGGAGGCGCTGTCGCCGACGAGCTTGCGCCGCTCCGCGTTGTAGGCCTCCGACAGCAGCGTCTCCATCGGCACCTCGACATGCCCGGGATCTCCGTAGAACGCCTCGCGGTCGGCGTAGGCGAGCTTGGCGCACTCGGTCCAGATGTGGATGAAGTCGGGGTCGGTGGGCGCGAGCCGGTCGAGGTCGAAGCCTTTGAGCAGCGCGAGCATCTGCAGGAGCACTGGGCCCTGCGTCCAGGCGTCGGGCTTGAGCACGCGCCAGCTGCCGTAGTCGAGGTGGACGGGCGCCTCCACGGTCGGCGCCCAGGTCGCCATGTCCTGGGCGGTGAGCACGCCGCGGTGCCGGCGCCCGCTCACGTCCATGACCTCGTTGCCGCGGCAGAAGGCGTCGACGGCCTCGGCCACGAAGCCCTGGCTCCAGGCGCGGCGCGCGCGCTCGATCTCGGCCTCGCGCCCGCCACCGCCGGCCTCCGCCTCGGCCAGGATGCGCCGGTAGGTCTCGGCGTGGCGGCGGTTGGTGAAGAGGATGCCGGGCTTCGGCACCTCGCCGCCCGGCAGGTACACCTGCGCCGAGGTCGGCCAGTGCTCGCGGAACAGGGCCGCCACGGTGCCGATGGTGGCGCAGGCGCGCTCCACCAGGGGATAGCCGTTCTCGGCATAGCCCAGGGCGGGCTCCAGCACGTCGCGCAGGCGCAGGGTGCCCCAGTCGCGCAGGATCATCATGTAGGTCTCGAAGGTGCCGGGGATGCAGGCGGGCAAGAGGCCCGTGCCCGGCACGATGTCGAGGCCGAGACGGTCGCGGTAGTGGGCGATCGTGGCGCCGGCCGGCGCCGGGCCCTGGCCGCAGATCACCTTCGGCTGGGTGCTGCCGGCCTCGCAGATCATGACCGGCACGTCGCCGCCGGGACCGCACAGGTGCGGCTCCACCACCTGCAGCGTGAAGGCGACGGCGACGCCGGCGTCGAAGGCGTTGCCGCCACGCTCCAGGATGCCCATGCCGACCGCGGTGCCGATCCAGTGGGTGGAGGCCACCACCCCGAAGGTGCCGTCGATCTCGGGCCTGGTGGTGAACGGTCCGGCATTGATGTTGGCCATGGGGGCTCCGTGGACGTTGGCGATGTTGGCCATGGGGGGCCGGTCTGACCCGTTCGGCTGTAACCTCAGCCAGAGTAGGTGGCGGACAGCGGGCTGGCAACGCTGCGGCACGTGCGCACCGAGATGGCCTGATCTGCGCAGGCGCGCATGAACGAGGCACACACCCCTACCTGCCGTGTCGTGGCACGCGACAGGGCGCATCAGGACGAGCGCGCCGGGAGCGTCCAGCGTGCTGTCTCCATTGCTTCGCTTCTTGTCATTGCGGCGCTTGTCGCCGCAATCCAGCCCTCCACTCATGCTGGAGCACGTTGTTGGCTGGATACCGGGGACAAGCCCCGGTATGACACCGTACGATCCGTGCAAATCACTGCCGTACCCAAGCGACGCAGTGCGAGGGCCTTTCGTACCGGGTCGGGATCAGATTCCTGGCTGGATCTCGATGGAGGCAGTCTTGCATTCCGAGCCAATCGACCTTGATGTGGTGCGGGAGATCATCCGCAGCGTGAATTGCAAAGGCGAAGTGGTCAGCCTCACGAGGCTTCACGGCGGCAGCACCGATGCCTATCGCATCGACTTTGCGGATGGCACGCCGGCTCTGGTTCTCAAGACCTATCCCGACGGACCGCATTGGATCGTGAAAAAGGAGGCCTTGGTCGCCGGGTGGATTGGCGATCGGATCGGGATCGCGATACCGCGCTGGCTCGCTCTGGATGAGAGCCGTCGCTTCCTCCCCGTTCGCTTTGCGATCATGACATGGCTGCCTGGTGTTCCGGTCCGCAGCCTCATCGGCACACCGGATGTCGAAGCAGCCTATCGACAGATGGGAGCCGCATTGAAGCGCCTGCACGGCATAGCGATGGACGCTTACGGATATATTGCAGGTGACGGTATCTCGCGGCCGAGGAGCAGCAATCCGGAGTACATGGACTCGGTCTTCGAAAGGGCGTTTCGACAGTTTCGCGAGCTCGGGGGCGATGCCGGCCTGATGCAGCGGCTCGAGCGTGCGGTAAGGCAGCGATTCGAGGTTCTCGCCTACAGTCTCGGAGCGGTCCTCTGTCACAACGATCTGCAGCAGGGCAATGTCTTGGCTGCTCGAGACAACGAGGCTGGCGGCTTGACCCTCACAGGGTTGATCGACTTCGCCGATGCGGGCGCGGGTGAACCACTTATGGACCTGGCGTTGGCCCTGTTTTGTTGCGCCCATGAAGACCCATGGAGCCGGGAGCCTCTTCTCGCCGGCTATGGTCAGATTCAACATCCCGAGAGTGAAACAGCACTTTGGCTCTACACACTCTACCATCGCGTGGTCATGTGGACGCATTTGAAGCGCCGCAGCATTCAGGGCCGCGCCGGCGATCCCGTCGGGCTCCTGCGAGACTTGAACGAGATGTGCGCCTGAGACTTTCTTACGCCCCACGGGCGCCGCAGCTTCGGGTCAAACGCGCGAGCGCCCCAGCGCCACCACGGCCAGGATCTCGAACAGCATCTGGGCGGCGGCCTGGGCAGTGTTGGTGGTGGCGTCGTACTGCGGGGCGACCTCGACCACGTCGCCGCCGACGATGTCGAGGCCGGCGCAGCCGCGGACGAGCTCCAGCGCCTCGCGGGTGGTGAGGCCGCCCACCTCGGGCGTGCCGGTGCCCGGCGCGAAAGCGGGGTCGAGGCTGTCGATGTCGAAGGAGATGTAGGTCGGGCCGTTGCCCACCACCTCGTGGATCCTCTTGACTGCCTTGGTGGCGCCGAGCCGCGCAAGCTCCTCCGCGTGCATCACCGTCATGCCGCTGACATAGGAGAACTCCCACAGGTACTCCGCCCCGCCGCGGATGCCGATCTGGATGGTGCGCTCCGGGTCCAGCACGCCCGCCAGGACCGCGTTGCGGAAGGGGCCGCCGTGGTGGAACTTGGCGCCTTCGAAGGGACCGCCGGTGTCGCAGTGGGCATCGATGTGCACGAGGCCGACGGGCCGCTTCGCCCCCAGGGCCTTCAGGATCGGGTAGGTGATGGAATGATCCCCGCCGACGGCCAGCGGCGTCACGCCGGCCGCGGCGATGCGGGTGAACAGGGCCTCGATGTCGGCAATGCTGTCGTCGAGGCTGTAGCGGCTGCGGAACGGTACGTCGCCGACGTCGCCGGCCTTGACAGCGCTGAGCGGCAGCAGGCGGTGCACGTGGTGATAGGGACCGATGCGCTCGACCTGCCGCACCGCTCTCGGCCCGAAGCGCGCCCCGGCCCGGTTCGTGACGCCGAGGTCGAGCGGCACGCCCACCAGCGCCACGTCGAGCCCGCCGAAGTCGGCCTGCTGCGGCGCATCCAGGCGCAGCGGTGCGCCGAGGAAGCTCGCGACGCCCTCGTAGGGCTTGGGGCGCCGGTCGGCGCCCGTGAAGACGGTCTCGATGGCCTTCTTGAACTCGGGGAGATGGGAGGCGGCGGGCGCGTCGGCCGGGTACTTGGCGCGCAGGTCTTCGAGCTTCTTGTGATTCATGGCGCCCTTATACACCAGGAGACGCAGCCTGTGGTGTCAGCCGATACTCCAGCCCGTCAGGCCTGTGGCGTCAGACCCGGAGGCCTAAGGTATTCACACAAGTCGGCCAGAATGCCCAGGACGCAGCAAACCATGTCATTGCGGGGCTTGTCCCCGCAATCCAACCAACCCCATGCTCCGGAGCCTGCCTTGCGCTGGATCGCGGCAACAAGTGCCGCGATGACAGGTTGAGGATGTGGCGCCGGGGAGCGGCCCATCAAGTCCATGCCTTCCAATGCAGGATGTCTGAATGCCGTAGTCCGGAGGCGTCTGACGCCCTTTTTGACATCACCGCGACATCATGCGACTGCGCTATGGTAGCGCTTTCGCTCGGCTCCAGGGGTTTCGCACCATGCGCATGCTGCTCGCCGCCCTCGTCTGGGCGCTCACCACCGCCGTTGCGCTCGCCCAGGAGCAGCGCCCCATCGTCGATGCGCACATCCACTACAGCCACGATACGTGGGAAGCGGTGCCCGCGCCGCAGGCCATCGCGGTGCTGCGCAAGGCCGGGGTGAAGAAGGCGTTCGTGTCGAGCTCCAACGACGACGGCACGCGCATGCTCCACAAGGAGGCCCCCGACCTCATCGTGCCGGTGCTGCGCCCCTATCGCACGCGGGGCGAGATCGGCACCTGGGTGCGCGACCCCGCCATCGTCCCGCACGTGGAAGGGCGCCTCAAGACCCTGACGTACGCCGGCATCGGCGAGTTCCACGTGTTCGGCGCCGACGCCGACCTGCCGGTGATGCGCCGCCTGATCGAGCTGGCCAAGGAGTACAAGATCTTCCTGCACGCCCACTCCGACGCGGATGCCGTGGAGCGCATCTTCAGGCAGGACCCGAACGCGACCGTGCTGTGGGCGCACTCCGGCTTCGACCGGCCCGACAACGTGCGGGCCATGCTGGCCAAGCACAAGAGGCTGTGGGCGGATCTCGCCTGGCGCAACGACTACGCACCCGGCGGCAGCCTCGATGCCTCCTGGAAGGAGCTGTTCCTCGCCTTCCCCGACCGCTTCATGGTCGGCACCGACACGCCCTCGCCCGAGCGCTGGTATTACGTGGTCGAGCACGCGGCCTTCTCGCGCAAGTGGCTCTCCGAGCTGCCGCCCGAGGTCGCCGACGCAATCGCCTTCCGCAACGCCGAGCGGCTCGCCGCCTGGGCGCTGGGCCAGCGGGTGGGCCAATGAGACGCCTGCTGCCGGGACCGCGCCCGGCCCGGCCAGGGCCCGGCCTGGTGCCGGCGACTGCAGCCCTGCTGGCGGGCCTCGTGCCGGCGGCAGCGCATGACGCCTGCCCGAGCGAGGCGCAAGGCTTCCGCCGCCTGAAGACCGCCGACGCCGAGATCGCCTACCGCTGGGACCCGGCCGAGCTGAAGGTGGGCCAATTCTTCGCCGCCGAGGTCGTGGCGTGCCGTACCGCCGGCGGCCCCGAGCCGGTCGGGCAGATCGCCATCGACGCCACCATGCCCGCGCACGGCCATGGCATGAACTATCGGCCCAAGGCGGAACGGGTGGAGACGGGGCATCACCGGTTCAGCGGCCTCATGCTGCACATGCCGGGCACCTGGCACATCACCTTCGACCTGATCCAAGGCGGCAAGCGCTTCCGCCTCACGCACGAGGTGAAGCTCGAGCGATGAGGCATCGACTGTCATCCCGGCCGAGCGCGAAGCGCGAGCGCCGGGACCCAGGACCACGGGCGCGATGCCATCCACGATGGCCCTGGGTCCCGGATGCTTCGCTGACGCGAAGCTCCGGGATGACAACTGTTGCCTTGATGTGCCTCGCCGCGCTGGCCGTCGTCGCCGCCGCGGCGCATGCCGATCAACGCCCGAATTTCACACCGGAGGAGCGGGCGGCGATCCTGCTGCACGGCCCCTGGCCGCAGCCGATGCCGCCGGACCCGAGCAACCGCGTCTCCGGCAACCCTGGCGCCGTCGCCCTGGGACGGTCGCTGTTCTTCGACAAGCGCCTCTCCGGAGACGGGCGGCGCTCCTGCGCCACCTGCCACGACCCCGCCAGGGCGTTCACCGACGGCCGCGCACGCAGCGTCGGCGTCGTCATCGTCGATCGCAACTCCATCGCGCTCGCCAACCTGCGCCTCAACCGCTGGTTCGGCTGGGACGGCGCCAGCGACAGTCTGTGGGCCCAGAGCATCCGTCCGATCCTCGATCCCAAGGAGCTCGCCCTGACGCCGGAGGAGCTGCGCAGGCGCTTGGGCAGCGACGCCGCGCTCGCGGCAGACTACCGGCGCTTGTTCGGCGCCTCGGCGGAGCTGAGCGAGCCGGAGGCGGTGCTGGTCAATGTCGCAAAGGCGCTGGCGGCCTGGCAGGAGACCATCGTCACCGGCCGCGCCGCCTTCGACGCCTTCCGCGACGCCCTGGAGCGCGGCGATGGCGGCGCCATGGCGCGCTATCCGGCCGCCGCGCAGCGGGGCCTCGGGCTCTTCGTCGGCAAGGGCCGGTGCAGCGTCTGCCACTTCGGGCCCAACTTCACCAACGGCGAGTTTGACGATGCGGGCGTGCCCCACTTCGTCGAGAAGGGCCGCGTCGACACCGGCCGCCACGGCGGCATCGCGCTCCTGAAGGCGAGCCCCTTCAACCTGTTCGGCCGCTGGAACGACGATCCTGCGAAGGCCCCCGGCCTCGCCACGCGCCACGTCGAGCCGCTGCACCGCAACTGGGGCGAGTTCCGCGTGCCCTCGCTGCGCAACGTCGCCCGCACCGCGCCCTACATGCACGACGGCAGCCGCGCCACGCTCGCCGATGTCGTGCGCCACTACTCCGAGCTCGACGAGGAGCGCCTGCACGGCATCCCCGGCCGCACCCTGCTCCGCGCGCTGCGGCTGACGCCGCAGGAGCGGGCCGACCTGGTGGCCTTCCTGGAGACGCTGTAATCACCCGTCATCCCGGGAGCTGAGGCCCCGCAGGGGCCGAAGCTATCCGGGACCTCCCGGAACGAGTTGGAGCCTGCCTCACGAGGTCCCGGTTCGGAGCGCTGCCCGCCTGCGGCGTGCATCGCTCCGACCGGGATGACGGGTCGAAAGGATCGACCTCCTCAATGCAGCTTCACCACCGGCTCGGTGCGGCGGGTGATGAGGCGGGCGAGGGTATCGAGGGCGACCTTGGTGCCGCCGTGCAGGGCGTACTGGTGCATCTTGTAGAGGGACTTGTACATGAGGCCGGCGATCAGCCCCTCGACGAACAGGTTGCCGCCGACGAGCTTGCCCATGAGGTTGCCGATGGTGGTGTACTGCCCGAGCGAGACGAGCGACCCGAAGTCGCGGTAGTGCCAGTCCTTGACCGGCATGCCGGCGACGCGCCGCCGCAGCTGCTTGGCCAGATGCGTCGCCTGCTGGTGCGCCGCCTGGGCGCGCGGCGGCACCGGCGTCTTGTGCCCCGGCCACGGGCAGGCCGCGCAGTCTCCGAACGCGAAGATGGCATCGTCGCGCGTCGTCTGCAGGGTCTGGCGCACCACCAGTTGGTTGAGCGCGTTGGTCTCGAGCCCGGCGATGTCCTTGAGCAGATCGGGCGCCTTGATCCCGGCCGCCCAGACCACCAGCTCGGCCGGAATGAAGACGCCGTTGGCGAGCTCGACGCCCGTTGCCGTCACCTCGGTGACGCGCGCCTCGGTGTGCACGTGCACATTGAGCCCTTCGAGGAGCTTCAGCGCCGCCTCCGACAGCCGCTCCGGCAGGGCCGGCAGGATGCGCGGCGCCGCCTCGATCAAATGGATGCGGATGTCCTTGTCGGGATCGATGCGGTCGAGGCCGTAGGCCACCAGCTGGCGCGTGGTCTTGTGCAGCTCGGCCGCCAGCTCCGTCCCCGTGGCGCCGGCGCCGATGATCGCCACCTGCAGCTGCTCCGGCCGCAGCGGCTCGGTCTGCGAATGGGCCCGCATCATGGCGTTGACGAGGCGCATATGAAAGCGCTCGGCCTGGTCCGGCATGTCGAGCGGGATCGCGTGCGCTTTCACGCCACGCGTGCTGAAGTCGTTGGTGGTGCTGCCGATGGCGATGACGAGGGTGTCGTAGGGAAACTCGCGCTCCGGGGTGACCTGGCGCCCCTCGTCGTCCCAGGTGGGCGCCACCCGCGCCGTCCGGCGCCCGCGGTCGATGCCGACGAGCCCGCCGACCCGGAACGTGAAGTGGTGCCAGTGCGCCTGCGCCAGGTAGTCGATCTCGTGCATGCCGAGGTCCATGCTGCCGGCGGCGACCTCGTGCAGCAGCGGCTTCCACAGGTGCGTGGCGCGCTTGTCGATCAGCGTTACGTGCGCCTTGCCGCGCCGCCCCAGCTTGTCGCCGAGCCGGGTGACCAATTCGAGCCCCCCGGCGCCTCCGCCGACGACGACGATGCGATGCGGTTGGTCGGCCACGCGCCCTCGGCCCGGCTAGCTCATGTCTCGTCCGCGAGGGGCGTCTCTGCGTAGGCCTCAGACAGAGGACAGCTGAAGCCGATGCATTCGAACGACAGCGTGCCGCCCGGCTCGATCCTCTCGGTCACCTCCGGCCAATGCCCGTCCGGTCCGCGTCGCAGCACCTCCGCCAGGATGCGTATCGAGTGCACGATCGCAATCTCGCGCACGCTAGGGATCGTGCAATAGGACCAGACGTTCTCCCACGTCTCGGCGATGTTCCCCGGCGAGAGGACCGCGATCAACAGGATCGGATCGACCCAGACCTGCTGACCGGGCAAGAGGGGAGTACATGTGACCGCCACATCGGGCACGCGCACGTTGATGTCGCCCCGAACACGGGTAAGAACAGCGGTCTCGGTGCCCGCCCGGCACCGAACCTTCTGCTCGCGCATGTGGCGGTGCAGTGCGGAGCCCAAATTGAGCTGAATAACGGAGTGCGCAGGGCTGGCGGGCGACATGGCGCGCACCTCGCCGTCGACCAGCTGGAACCTGCGACCCGAGCCGTCGCCTGGCCAGCCGAGGAACTCGGCGGCGGTCATGCTCGGCGGGAGCTTGCGCAGCATATTGGGCATGGTGCGACTCCTACCACAGCACACGCAGCATGGCACGGCGAAACGCGCCGGAAAGGTTGCCCGGCTAGCTCGGCTGCTCACCGGCGAGATGGGTCCTGGCGTAAACGTCGGTGAGCGGGCAGGCGAAACCGATGCTGTCGAGCGACAGCGTGCCGCCGATGCCGATCTCCTCGGGCTCCTCGGGCCACTGGCCGTCGGGCCCGCGCCGCAGGACCTCGGCCAGGATGCGGGTCGAGTGGACGACGATGATCTCCTGCACACTGGCAATCGTGCGGTAGGACCAGACGTTCTCCCGCGTCTCATTCGCGTTGCTGGGAGAAAGAATCTCGATGAGCAGGACAGGGTCCGGCATGAGCCTGTCACCCGCGGTGTCCGGTGTCCCGGTCACTCCCAGGTCCGGCACGCGCACATTGGTCTTGTTGCCCTCCTGAACGGCGACCCCCGGGTCGGTTATGACATCCCAGGTGCTGCCTGAGGCCGTAAGCGCATTGCCGATCAATCTGGCGAGCGTCGACTGGAGCCTGCCATGGGTCGGGCTGCCGGGCGACATGACGCGCACCTCCCCGTCGATCAGCTGGCATTTGCGGCCTGTTCCGTCCCCCGGCCAGTCGAGGAACTCGGCGACGGTCATCCTGGGCGGTGGCTTGCGCAGCGTGTTGGGCATGGCCGTCCCTTAGCACAGCACACGTCACGGATCACGGCGAAACGCACCGATGGTTTGCCGCAGCCGTCAGGGCAGGGTCACTTCGGCAGGAAAAACGCCGGGAAGTCGCCCTGGATGCGGGTCGCGAGCCGCCTCTTGCCGGTGAGCACGGCGTTGCCGCGCTGGGCGTCGGGCATCGGCAGCGAAAGGGCCACATCGTAGAGCGCATAGGCGGTAAACAGATCGTAGGCTCGCGTGAAGTAGTCGCCGAGGTCGGTCCAGTAGGCCGGGTTGTAGGGATAGGCCTGCAGGGCGCGCACGTGCAGCGCCTTGGCGTCGCTCGGAAGCCCGGCCGCCTTGGCCTGCTGCGCCATGCTCGGCCCTCCGCCTTGCAGCGCCAGCGCAAACGCGGCCGCCAGGGCGGGATGGTCCGCAAGCGGCGACGAGCGGGCCGCCAGCATCGCTGCGACCGCGTCGGCCGGCCTGCGCGCCTGCTCCGCCTGTATGACCAGCAGGAGCGCCCGTACCGCCGTGTCCGTCTGCGCCGTGGCCGCCAGGCCGCGTATCGAGCCGCAGACCGCCGACTGGAGGGCGGACGGGCAGACCTGCGCGACCTGCGGAAACATGTTGAGCGCCGGCCACGCGGCGAACACGGCTGCCGCCGGGCCCTTCGCCTTCGCCACCCGGCCCACCTCCGCCTCCCAGTCGGCGAGCGTCGGCGGACCCTTCCCCGCATGTCCGGCCACGGCCGCCGCGGCGAGGTCGCCGAGGCCCGGCGCCACCGCCTTGTCGATCCACGCGGCCGTGGCGTTCTTCAGGTCGCCCGCGAGCGGATAGGGCACGGAGATCGCCTCGGCCGAGACGAGGCGCCACGAGGTCTCCTTGCGCGCGCCCATCACCGCGAAGGCCGACTTGATGTGCCGTGGCACCCGGCCGTCCTTGATGAGCTCTGAACGGAGCGCCGGATGCAGGGTGATCACGTGGGCCAGGACGGGCCATAGCGTCGCCGGGGCGGCATCGCCCGACCCGGGCCCGAACGCGCCAATCACGCCGCCGTTGCACTCGAGGGTCACGTCCGTGGCGGACGGCTTGATCGACACCGAGGCGGTGTCCTTCGCGCCGGGGATGGCGAGTCCCAGCTCGGTATCCGAATCGCAGGCGCTGATCTGGTCGCCACCGCCGGCCCCGCGTATTGTCGCCGACAGCATGGTGCGGTTCTGACGCTCGTAGATCCGGAACGCGACGCTGCCGACGAGGTTGCGGGAGACGAAGCCGTCCTCGCGCAGGTCCAGCACCCGGCCCAGCCGGAAATCGTAGAGCGCCCGGTGACCTTGCCTGCGCACATGCGCCCAGTCGGGCGCGAGCTCGATCACCAGCCCGCCCGCCGCCTGCTCCGCGTTGGCGTCCCCGCCGACCTCGTAGCGCAGCCTGAGCGTTGCGTGGGCCGTATCGCCGCGCTGCTTGCGCAACGTCTCGGCGCTCGCGAACGGGTTGCCGAACGGCGCCTGCGCCGCGGCTTGCCTTGCGCCCGCCGCGATCAGCACGAGGACGCAAAGGACGGAAAGCAGGCGAGACGAGGACAGCATGGCAAACCTCCCCCAGGGCTGCGCGCCTTTGGGACCGTTCTGGTCCTCACGGCACGTCCTTACTTCCAAAAACGTCTCCCAGGGGAAGACGTCTTTGCCAAGGCGCGGTGCTGCTCACGCTTGCGCGGTCCAGCCCGCCGGCTGTCAGGTGTTCTGCCCGCGCGCCCTGGCGCCGGCCGTGCCTCCGGCGATCTTGCCGAACACGGCGCCGTTCATGAGCCCGGTGCCGCCGGGATAGTTGAAGTAGAACAGGCCGCCCACCATCTCGCCCGCGGCGTAGAGGCCGGGAATGGGCTCGCCCTCGGTGCTCAGCACGCGCGCGTCGGTGTCGATCTTGACGCCGCCGAAGGTGAAGGTGATGCCGCAGGTGACGGCATAGGCCTCGAACGGCGGCTCCGCGATGGTGTTGGCCCAGTTCGACTTGGGGATTGCGAGCCCCGTGGTGCGGCGCCCGTCCTTGACGTTGGGGTTGAACGGCGCGTCGCCGACGGCGGCGTTGTAGGCCTTGATGGTCGCCAGCGCCTGCTGCGCGTTCACGCCCTCGAGCTTGCCCACCAGCTCCTCGACGGTGTCGGCGCGCGCCTTGGTGATGCGCCTGATGCGGTACTCGTCGCGCAGGAGGTGCAGCACCTTGGCATCGAAGATCTGCCAGGCGAACTGGCCGGGCTGGCTCAGGATCACGCGGCCGTACTTGGCGTAGGTGTAGTTGCGGAAGTCGGCGCCCTCGTCCACGAACCGCTCGCCCTCCGCATTCAGCATGATGCTGAACGGATAGGAGTGCTTCTGGAAGTTGTCGCCCACCGTGAGGTCGCCGAACTCCGGCGCGTTGCGGTCCCAGCCCACGGCGTGGCAGCCCGACCAGTTGCCGGTAGGCTGCGCGCCGGCATCGAGTGCCATGCGGATGCCGTCGCCGGTATTGAAGCGGGTGCCGCGCACCTTGGCGAGGTCCCAGCCGGGCCCCAGGTAGCGGGTACGCCATTCGGTGTTGGCCTGGAAGCCGCCGGCGGCCAGCACCACGTTCCTGGTGGCAACGGTCGCCGTGCGGCCGTCGTGGCGGATGCGGATGCCCTGGATGCCGTCGTCGTCGGCTACGAGCGAGAGCGCCTTGGCCGTGTAGGCGATGGCGATGCCGTTCGTCCTGGCGGCGGCGGTGAGGGCCGCGACAAGGCCGGGCCCGCCGCCGTAGGACTCCACCGTGAGGCCGCCCCAGAACTTGAACTTGCCGTCCACCTTGAACGCCTGCCGCCCCCAGATCGGCGCAAAGCGCACGCCCTTGGAGCGCATCCAGCGCATGGTGTCGCGGCTGCGCCGCACCAGGACCTCCAGCAGCTCCGGGTCGGCGCGGTACTCGGTGACGCGGCCCATATCGTCGAAGAACTGGTCCTCGGTGTACGTGCCGAAATCGGTGATGGCGAGCTCGTCCGCGGTGAGGTCGGGCATCAGCACCTTCAGGTCCTCGGCGCCGTCGTAGACGCAGCGGAAGGCGCCTGCCGTGAAGCGGCTGTTGCCGCCGTCCTCGCCCTCGGGCGCGCGCTCGAGCACGAGCACGGAGACGCCGTGCTCGGCGGCGGCGAGAGCGGCACACAGCGCGGCATTGCCCGCGCCCACGATTACGACATCGGCGGTTGCCGGCAGCATGCTTGTTCGAGCTCCCCAGCGGCTTGCAGGAGGCCCAACCTATACCGTGCGTCCGGCGCTCACAAAGCGCGAACGGGCCGCACCTGGGCCGCGGCAACGGCGGAGGGCGGCACCTGCCGCCGTTTCGCCGCGGACGGGTGCGAAGCTGCCTCGGCATTCTTCAACGACAGTCAACGACATGGGGAAGGGTGACTTCATGTACGCACGTGTGACGACGTTCAAGGTGGACCCCGCCAGCGTCGGCGAGCTGGCCGCAAAGTTCAAGGAGATGGCCCCTGCCGCGGAGGCCCTGCCCGGGGTCGTGGATGTCTACGCCGCCTGGCGCGCCGACGGGCAGGGCTCGGTGACCGCGATCTACAACAGCAAGGCCGACGCGGACGCCGCAGGCGCCAAGATCAAGGAGCTGTGGGGCGGCCTGACCAGCCTTCTCAAGAATGGGCCGAACACGGAGGCCTACGAGTCCGTGGAGCACATGGCCGGGTGAGGGACGCTCGACCCTCCGGTCCGACACCATTGCACCCATCCGCGTTGGAGCTGCGGTGCCGGAGGGCCGGCAACATGTCACGGGCCACGCCGTCCGGCGACTGGCTGCAGTCCCCCTCGTGAATCCCGGGCCCCCGCGCAGCTGGCTTGCACCGTTGTCCGGTGTGTCCGGCAGAATCGCGATGCCGGAGCCGCAGGGGTCGACACCGGGCGGATGCGCCCGTGGCGGGCGGAGGGCAACCTACTTGGTGCTGGCAGCCCGGATCATGTTGACGATGGCCGTGAGGACGCCGCCGCTGATCCCGCCGGCCAGGAGCTGGCTGACGAAGCCCGCCAGATCGAACCCGCCGGCGGCGGTGCGCGCGCTGGCAAGGCTCAGGAGAGCGGTGAGGATCTGGCCGCCGATGCCGCCGCCGATCGCGCCTGCGAGCGTGTTGGCGGGCGGGCCGAAGCCGCCCTCGCGCGAAAGGGTGCCGGCGACGTTTCCGCCCACGGCGCCGCTCAGCACCTGAATGAGCAGATTGATGATATCCATGGGTTGCCTCCAGACCGGTAGTGGCCCCGACGGCGCCATTAACGCGCAGAAAATCCGGCCGGCGGACGACAATCGGCAAACTTGGTTGCCACGCGGAGGGGCTGCGCCCGGACGCCCGATCGTCCGGCGGCCGGCCGCACAGCGCCCCTGCCGCGCCTGAAAATAAAACGAGGGCAACCGCGCCTGGCGCGGTTGCCCTCGCAAGTCTCTCCGGCTGCTCAATGCAATGCGGCAGCCGGAGCCGCGGCATTCTCGGACTACGAGGGAGGGAAGCCTGAATGCCGCACCGGCCTCGCACGGGGGGAGACGAGGCCTCGCCTGATAGATAGGGAGCTGTGGCCGGAATTCCACCCCTGAACGAGGCATTGTGCTGCAACAAAAAGGAGCTTGGGCTGGACGACGGTGCGGCAGGTCGCCGCTGGCGCCCGGGAAAGCCGTTTCCCGCGCTCCAGGAGGGCGCTGGAGGGCCTCCGCGCGTCGCCCCAGCCGGAAGGTGCCGCCCGGCCTCGTGGGCGTCCTGGACCCCGCCAGGGCCTCTACAGGCGATTCAGCGCCTGTTGACCATGTCGCCCGCGCAGTGCCGGCACAAGTCGTGCGCGGGCCTCAGACGACCTGGTTGCGCAGCGGCTCGCTGCGCCGCAGGTGCTGCAGGTTCTCGAGCAGGATGTCGATGACCCCGTCCTCGTAGCTCTGGGTCTCGCCGGCGGTGTGAGGCGTGATGAGCACGTTGGGCATGGACCACAGCGGCGAGGCGGAGCGCAGCGGCTCCTCCACGGTCACGTCGAGCGCCGCCGCGGCGATGCGTCCCGCCTGCAACGCGTGGATCAGCGCCGGCTCGTCGACGATGCGGCCGCGCGCGACATTGACGAGGTGCGCCGCGGGCCGCATGGCGCCGAGCGCCGCGGCATCGATGAGGTTCTCGGTCTCCGGGGTCAGCGGGCAGGTGAGGGCCACGATGTCGGCTTGCCCCAGCATCTCGTGCAGGCGGTCGTTGCCGGCGACGGCGTCGACGCCGGCGGCGCCGGCTGCCGGGTTGCGCCTGGTGGCTATGACGCGCATGCCGAAGGCCTTGCCCAGCTGCGCGAGCCGCGTGCCGATGCGGCCGAGGCCGACGACCAGGAGGGTCTTGCCGTCCAGCTGGTCCTCCCGCACCGCGATCTCGGAGATCATGCCGCGCCAGTGCCGGCGATGCTGGTTGTCGCGCGCCTCGGGCAGGCGGCGCCGCAGAGCCAGCATCAGGGCCATGGCGTGCTGCGCCACCGCCTCGGCATTGACGCCCGCCGCGCTGGCGAGCCGGATGCCGGCGGCCCGGAGCCCGTCCTTGTCGTACCAGTCGGTGCCCGAGCTGATCGACTGGATGAACTTGAGCCTGCCGGCACTGGGGGCGAGCTCGTTCTTCCAGAGCATGGAGACCACCAGCACATCGGCCAGCGGCAGCTCCCTGGCGAGCCCCTCCGCCGTGCTCACCTGGACGTGGGCGATGCCGGTGTTGCGCAGGCCGAAGCGCTCCGCCATGCGGTAGGCGGCGTGGGCGAAGCAGATGCGGAGCTGGTCGTTGGGCGGCAGCATGGGGTTCCTGCGGGTCGCGGTGTTCGCGGATGGGCTCGCTGGCGACGGTAGCGCAACTCGGGCCGCCGTGTCGCCGCGAATGGCGGTCGTCGGCTCCGGGTCGGCGGGTCTTCAGCCTCGGGGAGACGCAGCCAGGGATGTACCGCGATAGAGGTCCGCCAGGGGCGCGCGGAAGCCCCATTCGGGCAACTCGAGCACCGCGTCGAGCCCTTTCAGCACGACGGGCTCCCAACCCGCCGCTCGCGCCTTGATTTCAACGCTGACCTGCGTCTGCTCGAAGAGCAGGAAATAAGAGGTTCGGGGATGCTGGAGGTAGCGGCGGCTCTTCGCGGCGATGTCCTTGTCCGTGTTGCTGTCAGACAGAACCTCCGCGACCAGATAGAACCTTTCGGCGTAGAGGGTCTCGTCGCCATCGCCTGAGCTGTCGAGGACGGCGACGTCGGCCTCGGGGCGAAAGTTGGCGACATCGGGCACCATCAGTCCGACCTTTTGAAACGCATAGAGGTCGGGGCCGACTTTCTCGAAGTGAGCATTGAGCAGGCGTGCCAGATTCGAGGCAATCCGCTGGTGGCGGCGCGTTGGCGGCGGCATCATCATGGCGACCCCGTCGATCAGCTGCCAGCGCTCTTCCTCCGGGCGCGATGCGATGAACGCGAGATACTCCTCGACCGTGAACTTGCCATCCGTGCGCACTGGAAACGGCGTATTCATGGGCTTCGTCCGTCGGCTGGATCGAAGTCGAACACCTCGCCTCGGCGGATCTCCTCACGGGCTTCGTCCGCCAATCGCTCGAGCAGGCCCTTAGAGCGAGGATCGGCGAACAGCGCGTCCCAGCGGGCATCGGCCGCGATGCGCTCCAGAATCTGGCGCGCAATCGCCTCCTGCTCCGCTTCGGCGAGCTTTCGGATTGCGGCGATCGCTTTGTCGAGAAGGGCGTTCATTGCGCCAACGTATTGCTTTGGAAATCAGAATTCCAGCGTCCGAGCGGCCGTCAGGCGCTCGATGATCGTGGCCTTCACTGCTCCGTCACGCCCAACGCCATGCCATCATAGAGATCAGCCAACGATATGCGGAAGCCCCATTCCGGAAGCTCGAGAATCGCGTCCAGCCCTTTCAGCTCAGCCAGCTCCCATCCCTGCGCCCGTGCCCGGATCTCCACGCTCGCCTCATCCTGGTCGACGAGCAGATAATAGAGGTTCTGGGGATGCTGAATGTAGCAACGGCTCTTGGCAGCTATATCCTTATCGGTGCTGCTGTCGGAGAGAACCTCCATAACCAGATAGAAGCGGTCGGCATAAGGAACCTTGAGCCTGAAAGGCTTGTCCAGGACGGCCATATCGACCCGGGCCCGGAAGTTGGCGATACTGGGCACCATCAGGCCGACCTCCTGGACGGCGAGCAACTTGCGCCGCTGCCGACGGAAGAGAGCGTTCAACTCCCACGCAAGGTTGCCCGCGATGATCTGGTGGGGGACGGTCGGCGGCGGCATCATCATCGCGACTCCGTCGATAAGCTGCCAACGCTCGTCGTCGGGACGCGACTCGATGAACGCCAGATACTCCTCGACCGTGAACTTGCCGTCCGTCCGTACTGGAAGGGGCGTTCTCATGGCTGTGCTCCGGTTCCTGTCTAACACCGCTGGAGACGCAAGTCCAACAAATTGTTGAAGATTGCGGCAGATAGTTCTACTCCGCCGCCGCCCTCGGCGCGTAGCCCAGCTTGGCGTTGAGCTTGTCCAGCAGGTCCGCCGCGGCCGCCGGGATGTTGGTGCCCGGGCCGAATACGGCGGTGGCGCCGGCCGCATGCAGCGCGTCGTAGTCGGACGGCGGGATGACACCGCCGAGCACGATCATGATGTCGCCGCGGCCCTCCTTCTCCAGCGCCGCCACCAGGTCCGGCACCAACGTCAAGTGGCCCGCGGCCAGCGAGGAGACGCCGACGATGTGCACGTCGTTCTCCACCGCCTGGCGGGCGGCCTCGTCGGGGGTGGCGAACAGGGGGCCCAGGTCCACGTCGAAGCCGAGGTCGGCGAAGGCCGAGGCGATCACCTTCTGGCCGCGGTCGTGACCGTCCTGGCCCATCTTGCAGACCAGGATGCGCGGGCGGCGGCCGTCGGCCTTCTCGAAGGCGGCGCACATGGCGCGCACCCGCTCCACATCCTGGCTCATGGCCCCGGCCTCCGCGCCGTAGACGCCCGACACCACGCGCGCGTCCGCGCGGTGGCGGCCCCAGACCTTCTCCATGGCATCGGAGATCTCGCCCACCGTGGCCTTTGCGCGCGCGGCCGCGACCGCCCGCTCCAGCAGGTTGCCCTCGCCTGAGCGCGCCGTCCCGGTGAGCGCCGCCAGCGCCGCGGCGACGGCTGCGGGATCGCGCTCGGCCCTGAGCTTCTCGAGCTTGGCGATCTGGCTCGACCGCACCGCCTTGTTGTCGACCTTCAGCACCTCGATGTCGGCCTCGCCGGCCACGCGGTACCTGTTGACGCCGACGATGGTCTGGGCGCCCGAGTCGATGCGGGCCTGGGTGCGCGCGGAGGCCTCCTCGATGCGCATCTTGGGGATGCCGGCGGCAATCGCGCTCGCCATGCCGCCCAGGCTCTCGACCTCGGCGATGTGCGTCTCGGCCCGGCGCACCAGCTCGCAGGTGAGGCGCTCCAGGTAGTGGCTGCCGCCCCACGGGTCGATGACGCGGGTGGTGCCGGTCTCCTGCTGGATGAAGAGCTGGGTGTTGCGGGCGATGCGGGCGGAGAAGTCGGTTGGCAGCGCGATCGCCTCGTCGAGCGCGTTGGTGTGCAGCGACTGGGTGCCGCCGTGCGTCGCCGCGAGTGCCTCGATGGCGGTGCGCGTCACGTTGTTGAAGGGGTCCTGCGCCGTGAGGCTCCAGCCGCTGGTCTGGCAGTGCGTGCGCAGCGCCAGCGACCTGGCGTCCCTGGGCGCGAACTCGGACTCGATGAGCCTGGCCCAGAGCAGGCGCGCGGCGCGCAGCTTCGCCACCTCCATGAAGAAGCTCATGCCGATGCCGAAGAAGAACGAGAGCCGCGGGGCGAAGGCGTCGATGCCGAGGCCCGCCTTCACGCCGGCGCGGGCGTACTCGACGCCGTCCGCCAGCGTGTAGGCGAGCTCCAGGTCGGCGGTCGCGCCGGCCTCCTGCATGTGGTAGCCGGAGATGGAGATGGAGTTGAACTTGGGCATCCTCTGCGAGGTGTAGGCAAAGATGTCCGAGACGATGCGCATCGAGGGCTCGGGCGGATAGATGTACGTGTTCCGCACCATGAACTCTTTGAGGATGTCGTTCTGGATGGTGCCGGCGAGGCTCGAAGCCGGCACGCCCTGCTCCTCGCCGGCGACGATGTAGAGCGCCATGATCGGCAGCACCGCGCCGTTCATGGTCATGGACACCGTCATGTCGGCGAGCGGGATGCCGGCAAACAGCGTGCGCATGTCGTAGATGGAATCGATCGCCACGCCGGCCATGCCGACATCGCCCTTCACGCGCGGGTGGTCGGAATCGTAGCCGCGGTGGGTGGCGAGGTCGAAGGCGACGGACAGGCCCTTCTGGCCGGCGGCGATGTTGCGGCGGTAGAAGGCGTTGGAGTCCTCCGCCGTCGAGAAGCCGGCGTACTGGCGCACGGTCCAGGGCTGGGTGACGTACATGGTCGGGTACGGCCCGCGCAGGTAGGGCGCGATGCCGGGATACCCGTCGGGGAAGTCGAGGCCGGCGGTGTCGGCGGCGCCATAGACGCGCTTCACGGCGATGCCTTCCGGGGTGAGCCAGTCCTCGCTTGCGACCTTGGCTTGGTGACCCGTGGGGTGGCCCAGCTCGAGCTTGGTGAAGTCAGGGATTCGGGTCATGCGCGCGCGTCCACATCGGCCGCCCTTCGACCGCGGCCATGCCCGAATCTAATGAAATGAGGGTCCGGAGGCCAGTGGCCGAGTAGCGCTCGGCCCGAGCAACAGCCAGCACGAGCAAGCGGGGCTTGCCATGCAACGACCGATCCACGAAGCGGACTCCGGCAGCGGTGCGCGGCACTGGGCACCGTTGGCGCGGTTCATCGTGACCGAGGCCAGGATCGGGGCGTGGGCCGAGCGGCGGACGAGCACGCTGGTGCTCTACGAGCTCGTGCGCTTCGGCATCAAGCAGGGGTGGGCCTGTCTGTTCGGGGCGCTGATGCTGGCGCTGCTGATCGGCACGCATCTCTTCTATCCGCGGGGCGCCTGGCTCAGCCGCTACGATTTCCTCGCTCTTGCCGCCGTCGCCATCCAGGTGGCGATGCTGGCCTTCAGGCTGGAGACCTGGGAGGAGGCGAAGGTGATCTTCATCTTCCATCTGGTCGGCACGGCGATGGAGGTGTTCAAGACCTCGGTGGGCTCGTGGGTCTATCCCGAGGCCTCGGCGCTGCGCATCGGTGGCGTGCCGCTGTTCACGGGCTTCATGTATGCGGCGATCGGCTCCTACATCGCGCGCTGCTGGCGCCTGTTCGACTTCCGTTTCACGCGCCACCCGCCGCTGTGGGCGCTCGTGCTGCTCGCGGTCGCCATCTACGTCAATTTCTTCGCACACCACTACGTCTGGGATGCGCGTGTGCTCCTGTTCGCGCTCACGGGCCTGCTGCTCGGGCGCTGCTGGGTGCACTTCAAGGTGTGGCGGGTGCACCGGCGCATGCCGCTGCTCCTGGGCTTTGCGCTGGTCGCCCTGTTCATCTGGCTGGCCGAGAACATCGGCACCTTCACCGCAGCTTGGATGTATCCCAACCAGCGCCGCGGCTGGGAACCGGTGACGCTCGGCAAGCTCGGCGCTTGGTTCCTGCTGATGATCATCAGCTACGTGCTGGTGGCGCTGGTGAACCGGCCGCAGGCGATGGCGGTCGGAGAGGAGCGGGCAGCCGCTCAGGAGCCGGGCGCACGTCTTGGCCGCCAATCGTCGCCGGTGTCGTGATCGGGGTGCTGGCGGCTCTCGATCTTGGCCAGCTCCTCAGCGCCGGTGTTCTCCAGAGTGGACTTGCGGGGCATGGCGGCGATGTCGCCGACCCAGGCGAGCTGGGACTCGGTGCCCACGGCGTAGGTGGGTGCGACGCGGCTGGGATCGTCGAAGGCGCCCGTCAGCAGCTCGATGATGGGGCCGCCGAGCTGGCGATAGCTGAGCGGCGTGCCGCAGGCGGCGCAGAAGTCGCGTGCGGCGCGGGAGGAGGACTGGAACACGGCTGGCTGGCCGCGGGTCCAGGCGAAGTCGCCCCACGGCACCTCGACCAGCACCGCGAACGGCCCCGCCACCGCCTTCTGGCACATGCGGCAGTGGCACAGCCCGATCTTCGTCGGCTCTGTGTAGACGGCGAAGCGCACGGCCCCGCACTGGCATCCGCCGGTGTGGAGTGGGATTCGCTCTTGCGCGTCGCCCATCGAGCGTCTCCGGAACTGTCATCCCGGCACTTGTTGCCGGGATCCAGCCATTTGCGAATGCCGGAGCTTGCGTCACGCTGGATCGCGGGAACAAGTCCCGCGATGACACATTTGTGTGTAGCGCGGGTGCGTATCTCGCGAGTCAGGTCCGGACGCTGAGGGCTTCGTGCAGCTTCGCCAGCGTGGCCACGGCGTCGCCGCCGGCGAAGATGAAGGCGTCGACGCCGGCGGCGCGCAGGGCGGCCTCCTGGTCCCTGGGGCGGCCGGCGAGGAGGACCTGGCCGGCGCCGGCCTGCTTCAGAGCGGAGGCGGTGGCCTCGCCGAGCTCGGCGTAGACCTGGTCGGAGGAGCAGAGGCAGGCGAGGGGCGCACCGCTGGCGGCGAAGGCCGCGCCGGCGTCGGCGGAGGTGTGCAGCGGGTCGCTCGCGATCGCCTCGATGCCGCCGGCGGCGAGGTAGTTGCGCATCCAGGTGGCGCGGGCGGCGAGCCCGGCGAGCTCGCCGAGACAGGCGAGGAAGACCTGCGGGCGCCTGCCCGTCCTCAGCGCATGGGCGTCCGCGGCATCGCGCAGCCGCTCGTAGGGCTCGGCGAGACGCCGGGCCGGCAGCGGCTCCACGGCGGTGCCGCCTCGGACCACGGGGTCGTACGGCGGATGCGGCGCGACCGTGACGCCGTCCTCGGCGAGCCGGGGAAACGCCGATACGCCGGTCAGCTCGATGCGGCCGTGGGCGATGTCGCCCGCGCGCGCCTCGGCAACCCTGGCGATCTCGCCCTGGATGAAGCCGGTCTCCAGTGCGCGCGCCATGCCGCCCTTGGCCTCGATGTCCTGGAACAGCGCCCAGGCCGTCCGGGCGAGATCGTCCGTCAGCTTCTCGACGTACCAGGACCCGTGGCCAGGGTCGATCACGCGCGCGGCGGCGCTCTCCTCCTGCAGCACGAGGTGGGTGTTGCGGGCGATGCGGCGCGCGAAGGCGTCGGGCTGGCCGAGCGCCCAGGTGTAGGGCAGCACGGTGATGGACTCGGCACCGCCGAAGGCGGCTGCGGCGCAGGCCGCGGTGGTGCGCAGGAGGTTCACCCAGGGGTCGCGCCTGGCCATCATGCGCTCCGAGGTGTGGGCGGCGAGCTGCATCCCCTCCGCGGCAGACCCGGCGCCGCTGGCCTCCGCGACGCGTGCCACGAGCCGGCGCGCGGCGCGCAGCTTGGCGATGCCGAGGAACAGGTCGGCGTCGGCGGCGAGACCCACGGCGATCTGCCCCAGCGCCATGCGCGGCCTCAGCCCCGCGGCCTCGCAGGCGCGCAGGAAGGCCACCAGCGTGGCCAGCATGGCGGCCAGCTCCTGGGCCTCGCTGGCGCCGGCCTCGTGGTAGGGGCGGCCGTCGGCGAGGAGGGCGGTGACGTGCGACATGGTGCGGGAGTCGACGGCGAGCTTGGCGGCGATCTCGCACGAGCGCCGGGCGGGGTAGTAGAGGGTGCCGGTTTTCGCCAGCACGCCCAGCGGGTCGTAGTTGAAGGCGCCGCGGCGCTTGTTCTCGCCGATGCCGGCGTCGCGCCAGATCTCGAGGAGGCTGCCGACCGCGTCGAGCGTGTTCTCGCGCGCGTCGAGCGCCACCGTGCAGCCGTCGAGGAACACGCCGGCCAGCGCCACGCGGAGCGCAGCCGCGCCGTAGCCGAGGCCGGCCTGGCCCGGGGCGGCGATCTGCAGCAGGACCGAGGTGGCGCCGTTCTGGAGGTCGTCGAGGATGGCGGCGTTGGCGGCCTCAGGATCGGTCTCGGCGCGGCGCTGGCGCACGTCCCAGCCGCCGGGATACCAGCCCGAGCGGCCCACGGCGGCTGTTCCCTGGAGGGCATCGGCGCGGGTATAGAGCGGCTGGATGGCGAGGCCGTCGGCGGTGCGCGAGACGAGGCGCTTGTCGAAGTCGGCGCCCTTGAGGACCTTGCCGACGAGCGCCAGCCACGCCTCGCGCGAGGGCGGATCGAATTCGGCGGCGAGCGGCACGGGATCGGGTGAGGTGGTTGTCTCGGAGGTCATGGGGCCATTGGTAGCCTCCAATTCGGATGGTTGCCAGCCCTCCGGACCGCGCTGGCATGGTTGTGCAACCCTGACATTTGCCAAGGGCGGGCGGGCATGCAATTCAGGGTGCAGATGGGGTCTTTAGAGTCGCGCATGACAAGCGTCAGGAGCGATCCATGAGCGAGAGCGAGGCGCTGCTGGAGCAGGGCAAGATCTTCCTCGGCAAGAGCGGCGCGGGGCCGGAATGCCTGGAGCTGAAGCTCGCCAACCGGCACGGGCTCGTCACCGGCGCCACCGGCACCGGCAAGACGGTGACGCTGCAGGTGCTGGCCGAGGGCTTCTCCGCCGCCGGGGTGCCGGTGTTCGCCGCCGACATCAAGGGCGACCTGTCGGGTGTCGCCGCCGTGGGCGAGCCCAAGGAGGGTCTCGCCAAGCGCGCCAAGGAGATCGGCCTCGACGACTGGTCCAATACTTCCTTCCCCGCCGTGTTCTGGGACCTGTTCGGCGCGCAGGGCCATCCGATCCGGGCCACCGTGCAGGAGATGGGGCCCCTGCTGCTCTCCCGGCTCATGGAGCTCAACGAGGTGCAGGAGGGCGTGCTCAACATCATCTTCCGCGTGGCGGAGGATGAGGGTCTGCCGCTGCTCGACCTCAACGACCTGCGCTCCATGGCGAACGAGGTGGGGACCCGCGGCAAGGAGCTGACGACGAAATACGGCAATGTCTCGGCGGTGTCGGTGGGCGCCATCCAGCGCCGCCTCCTGGTGCTGGAGGAGCAGGGCGCCAGCCAGTTCTTCGGCGAGCCGGCGCTCGACATCGCCGACTTCATGCGTACGGCCCCGGACGGGCGCGGTGTCGTCAACGTCCTCGCCGCCGACCAGCTCATGAAGACGCCGCGCCTCTACGGCACGTTCCTCTTGTGGCTGCTGGCGCAGCTGTTCGACAAGCTGCCCGAGATCGGCGACCCGGAGAAGCCCAAGCTCGTGTTCTTCTTCGACGAGGCGCACCTGCTCTTCAGCCAGGCGCCCAAGGCCCTGCTGGAGCAGATCGAGCGCGTGACGCGGCTGATCCGGTCCAAGGGCGTCGGCGTCTACTACGTGACGCAGAACCCGCGCGACGTGCCCAACTCGGTCTCCGCCCAGCTCGGCAACCGCGTCCAGCATGCGCTGCGCGCCTTCACGCCGGCCGAGCAGAAGGGCATCCGCGCGGCGGCCGAGACGTTCCGCCCCAACCCCGAGCTCGACACCGAGCGGGTGATCCAGGAGCTGAAGGTGGGCGAGGCACTGGTGTCCGTCCTGCACGGCGGCGGCGAGCCGTCGATCGTGCAGCGCGCGCTGATCCGCCCGCCGTCGGCGCGCATCGGGCCGCTGACGGAGGGGGAGCGCAAGGCCGCCGTCGAGGGCAGCCCGATCTACGGCAAGTACGAGGAGGCGCTCGACCGCGAGTCGGCCTACGAGCTGCTGGCGAAGCGCACGTCGGAGGCGGCCGCCACGAAGGAGGCGGAGGAGAACAGCTGGGGCAGCATCCTGATGGGCGGCGGCACCGGCAGGCGCCAGGGCTACGGCGAGACGTTCACCAAGTCGATGTTGCGCTCGGTGGCGTCCCGCATCGGCAACGCCATCGTCAAGAAGGTGCTGGGAGGGCGCTGAGCCGGGGCCCGCCATCCTCTCCGCCCTTGCCATTTCAGGTCGGTCGCGAGATCTGCTACAGACGGCGAGTCGGGGGTCAGACCCCTGACCACCACAGGTGAGTTTCGCAGCGACAGTCGAGGTCAGGGGTCTGACCCCGCCAACGACAATCCGAGATGATCTGAGAGAGCTGCCCGAATGGGCTTCAAATGCGGCATCGTGGGCCTGCCCAACGTGGGCAAGTCCACCCTCTTCAACGCGCTCACGCAGACCGCGGCGGCGGAGGCGGCCAACTATCCCTTCTGCACTATCGAGCCCAACATCGGCGACGTCGGCGTGCCCGATCCGCGCCTCGCGCAGGTCGCCGAGCTGGCGCACTCGGCCCAGGTGGTGCCGACCCGGCTCACCTTCGTCGACATCGCGGGGCTGGTGCGCGGCGCCTCCAAGGGCGAGGGGCTGGGCAACCAGTTCCTGGCCCACATCCGCGAGGTGGATGCGGTGGCCTACGTGCTGCGCTGCTTTACGGACCCCGACGTGGCGCACGTGGAGGGCCGCGTCGACCCCGTCTCGGATGCCGAGACGGTGGAGACCGAGCTGATGATCGCCGACCTGGAGAGCCTGGAGCGGCGGCGCGAGCCGCTCGCCAAGAAGGCGACCTCGGGCGACAAGGAGGCCAGGGCCCAAATGGCCCTGCAATTGGCGCTGATCGACAAGGCGCTGGCCCTCGTCGGTGCCGGCAAGCCGGCGCGGTTGGCCACGCTGGCGCCGGAGGAGGAGCGGCCCTGGCGCCTGCTGCAGCTCCTGACCGCCAAGCCGGTGGTCTACGTGTGCAACGTGGACGAGGCCCAAGTCGGAACCCATGGCCGCGGCAACGCGCTCTCGCGGCGCGTGCAGGAGCGGGCGAAGGCCGAGGGCGCGGGCTGCGTGGTGATCTGCGCCAAGCTGGAGGCGGAGCTGGCGGCGCTGGAGCCGGCCGAGCGCGCCGAGTATCTGGAGCAGCTCGGCCTGAAGGAGCCGGGCCTCAACGCGCTGATCCGCGAGGGCTACCGCGTGCTCGACCTGATCACGTTCTTCACCGCCGGCCCCAAGGAGGCGCGCGCCTGGACCGTGACCTCCGGGTCGAAGGCGCCGCGGGCGGCGGGCGCCATCCACACCGACTTCGAGAAGGGCTTCATCCGCGCCGAGACCATCGCGTGGGAGGACTACGTGGCGCTCGGCGGCGAGCAGGCCGCCAAGGCGGCAGGCAAGATGCGCCTGGAGGGCAAGGACTACGTGGTCCGCGACGGCGACGTGCTGCTGTTCCGGTTCGCGAATTGAGGTATACCGCGCAATGGGTCGCTGCCGCTGCCACGAGCGCCACCCGGTTCCCTCTCCCCGCTTGCGGGGAGAGGGTTAGGGTGAGGGGCAGCCCCAAGGGAACCCCATCCACGAGGAGAGTAGAAGTCGTTCACGGAGCGAATTTTGCGGCTATAGGTGTACCTTGGTAGCGTACAGCCGGCAGACTCGGCGGAGTGCTGCTACGAACACGGAGTGATGTCAATGATTACCAGGGCGTGACCTTATCAACCTGCGACATCTTGCTGGCCTGATAGACGTCATCCTCGAAGCGAGTTCGGATTGCATCGAGCGCCTTGGGCTTTGTCTTCCACGTCGTCGATCCACCGGTGAAGAGGGCAGCCACCTCAATGACCTTATCCTTGGTAAAGGACTTGGATCTCAGTTCGCGAAAGAGGCGAGCGAACTTCGCTTCATCGGTACCAGCTGAGCGCAACTGTTTGGCTACCTCTTCAGCGGATAGTTCATGGAGAAGGGGCTGAGAAAGTAATGCCTTTGTCTCAGCGACAAATGCTTCCACACTCTGCTGATTGTCTTCATCGAGAATATCCCGCACTTTCCTTAGATCAGCCGCGGGCCGCTTGGCGCCGGCTGCAACAAGCAAGGCACTAGCCCGATCCAAGAGAGATCGCAGGTCTTTAATGTGCATGCGAGCTATCCAATCCTCGAGCAACGCGACTAACCGCGGGCTGCCTGCCGACGTTCGGCGATTGCCTTAGCTGCCTTGGATACTTCTTGATTCTGTGGTCCGTCAAAGAGCGTCGCCAACTGTGTGAGGGCCGCCTGCGCGTCTCTAGCACCAACATCACCGTACATCGCCCCAAGAGCGTGGAGCATCTCTTTCAACTCACCTACAGTCATATGTCAGTCCAATCCTGCTTGCCACTTCGGCTCCGAGGCGATCGAAGAAGCCTTGCGCGCCATTCTCGCCTAGATCCGTGAAATAGGCGAGGTCTCGACCAGCTGCCTTCCCGAGTGCTGTCCTGTCCGGTATGTGTGTGTCGAATACGTGGCCACTCGCACCCCACTCTTCCCCGACCCACCGTGCCACGTTCTCTCGCTCCGTTTTCTCCTCAGGTTTGAGGTGCTTTTCCTCAGTCATAGTCGCGACAACACCTGCCAATTCCAAGTGAGGGTTCAGTTCCTGCTTGATCAGTCTCTTCGTTTGTCTCAAGAAACCAGGGAGGGTCTCCGTAGACAGGCCGTCGAGTATAGTGGGTACGATAAAATCTGTGCTTGCACAGAGTGCATTGATGGTCCCGGTCGTTAGACGTGGAGCCGCGTCGATCAACACGAGGTCGAACTTCTGCTCGATCTCTGGACTGAGCAACGCACGGGCCAGATTGTAACGTATATCCTCAGTCTCATGCTGAGACAGCCACCGGAGCATTAGACGATTTTCGAGGCGAGCAAGGCTGTACGTCGCAGTTATCAGTTTGGTCCGCGATAGGCGAGTCTCACCTTTGTTTGCCTTGTGCTCCAAATCCTTGGCGTACTTTACGAGCTTCTCACCATGAAGGTTGCCACTTAGGAGGTCGTCAGCCAGAGATCCATCGATTCGCCTACGGCCAGATGCACGCAAAAGCATGGCGGACAAGGAGCCTTGGTAATCAAGATCAATTACGAGAACCCTCTTCCCCTTGGAATCGAAGTGAGCCGCAAGACTTGCGGTAGTCGTAGTCTTGCCCACGCCACCTTTGAGGTTTGCGAGCGTCATGATCTTAACGCGACTGTCTGCGAGCTTGCCGAGCAGGTCGTCCGACCGCCGGGTCGTACGAAACTTCCAGAGCTCATCGTCGTCTTTTGCGAGCGCGTCTTCGATGGCCTGGTGAGCACCCAACTGCACCTTGCAATCAGCAAGTTCACGATCCAGCTTGGCAATGTCATGTGGGACCCGCCACTTCTGATAGCTTCGACCTAGGAAGAAGGCAGATATGGCGATAAAGCCTCCCACCGTCGCTAAGGGTTTCCACAGATCCCGTTCGGCAAGGATTTTCATTAGGCTTTCGAAGAACTCTATGATTTCACGCATGGTCCCCCGACTCTCCCTCCATCTCACCCCCAAGTGTTCTATCTCTAATATCAATGCATGTTACGAATCAAGATCTTAGGCGATCGCAGAACTCTCACTTCACCTCCTCCGCCGCCGCCCTCCCCGCCACGCGCCCCGAGAACAGGCAGCCCCCGAGGAAGGTCCCCTCCAGGGCGCGGTAGCCGTGCATCCCCCCGCCGCCGAAGCCTGCCGCCTCGCCGGCGGCGTAGACGTTGCCCATCGCCTCCCCATCCCCCCGCAGCACGCGGGCCGACAGGTCGGTGTGGAGGCCGCCCAGGGTCTTGCGTGTCAGCACCCACAGGCGCACCGCGATCAACGGCCCGGCCTTGGGGTCCAGCAGGCGGTGGGGCTTGGCGACGCGCACCAGGCGGTCGCCCACATAGTTGCGGGCGCCGCGCAGGGCCGTGATCTGGGCGTCCTTGGTGTAGGGGTTGGCGATCTCG
>Ga0209382_10000915_pt1 | contig 47714 bp, 43 predicted proteins | sample SoiMetdeltSBSDD5_FD_187599 | JGI IMG/M metagenome (GOLD analysis project Ga0209382, IMG submission 187599) | Bulk soil microbial communities from a Populus tree surrounding site in Tennessee, USA - Soil MetaG P. deltoides SBSDD5 (SPAdes) (version 2) | ecosystem: Environmental > Terrestrial >...
CGCCGGCACGGTACCCAGAAGCTGACCCGCGCGGGGCACCGCGAGGAGCGGTTCCGCCGGCCGGTGATCCGGGCCAAGATCTGGCTCCAGGAGGCGATCGGCGGGCGTCCGACGACCGGCCTCTAGACTGTCCGTGCCATGACACCAGCCGCGGAAGGCCGGACCTTCGCCAATGCCTCCGCCCGCGTCGACGGCCGTACGGCACGGGCCGAGCGGACGCGCAGCGCCATCGTCGACGCGCACCTGGCGCTGCTCGCCGAGGGCGACCTGCGCCCGACCGGGGAGCGGATCGCCGAGCGGGCCGGGGTCTCGCTGCGCGCTCTCTGGATCAACTTCAAGGACATGGAGACCCTGTTCGCGGCGACCAACGAGCGGCTCATGGCCCAGCAGGACGCGCGGTTCCGGCCGGTACCGCCGGACCTGCCGCTGGACCGCCGGGTCGACGAGTTCTGCCGGCAGCGGGCGCGGATGCTCGAGTTCATCGCGCCGGCCGCGCGGGCCGCGCACGCGCGGGAGCCCTTCTCCGCCCAGCTACGCCGCAACCGGGTGCGGCACATCGATCGGGTACGGGCGGAGATCGAGGAGCTGTTCGCGACCGAGCTCGACCGGGTCGGGGGGCAGCGGGAGCAGCTCGTCCACGCGCTCACCGTGGTGACCATGTGGCCGGCCTGGGCGATGCTGCGCGACGCGCTGGGTCTGTCGGTCGCCGAAGCGCGCGCAGTGATGATCCGGTCGGTCGCCGCGCTGCTCGCGTCCTAGCCAGCTCGATCGGGCGTCAGGAAGTCCACGATCGATGCGACGAACTCGGGCTCACGTACCGCGCTGAGATGGTCCCCGGGCACGACCCGCAGGACCGCGCCCGGGATGGCCGCCGCCAGCACCTCGGGCCGGGTCGCCAGCAGGTCGTCCTTGCCGCACAGGACCAGCGTCGGCACGGTGATCCGGTCCAGCGCGATGGTCCGCGGCCGGCCGGCGGAGGCCACCGCGGCGAGCGCGACCCGGTCGGCGCCGATCGCGTCGGCGAGCTGCCGGAAACCGGCGGCGGGGGAGAGCCGGACCGTGGCCGGATCCTCGGCGAGCAGGGCGGCCCGCACCTCGGCGGTCGGCACCGCCGTCCGGTCCACCCCGCCCAGCTCGGCGAGGCTCGCGCCGACCCCGGCGACGACCAGCCGCCGGATCCGCGCGTCCCGGGTCGCCGCGGCGGCCGCGACCACGCCGCCCATCGAGTAGCCGACCAGATCGGCGTGGGCGACGTCCAGTTCGCCGAGGAGTGCGGTGAGGTCGAGCACCATGGCCTCCTCGCCGTACCGCCCGGGGTCGTGCGGCTTGTCCGAGGCACCGTGGCCGCGGGCGTCGGGCGCGACCACCCGGCGGCCCGCGGCGACCAGCGCGTCGACGATGCCCGGGCCGACCCAGTTCGTGGTCGCGTCGGCGATGAACCCGTGGTGCAGGACGACCGGCGGGGTCTGCGCCCGCGGGCCCCAGTCCTGGTAGGCGATCGAGGTGCCGTCGAAGGACTGGAAACGGTACGTCATTCCGCCCAGCGTGCCCGGACCCGGCCGGCCGCGCATCGGCAGAATCGCCGGCTCTTTCCAATCGGTTACCTCTAGGTAACACTGGTCATGTGGTTGATGCATCGACGGTGCATATAGCCTCGCTGTACAGCCGGGACCGGGAGCTGGACGCGATCGCGGCCCTGCTGCGCCGCGCGGCGGCCGGCCACGGCGGAGCCCTGCTGATCGAGGGGGAGCTCGGTCTCGGCAAGACCGCGCTCCTCGACCGCGCGGCCGCGCAGGCGACCGGGTTCACGGTGCTCACCACCGCCGGGTACGACGACGAGGCCGGCCTGCCGTACGCCGCCGTGCACCGGCTGCTGCAACCGGTCGCCGGCCGGGTACGCACGCTGCCCGAGGTGCAGGCCGCGGTGCTGAGCCGAGCGGTCCACGGCGGCGGCTGCGCCCGCGACGAGCGGCTGCTGCTGTCGGTCGCGGTGCTGGACCTGCTCGGCCGGGTCGGGCACGAGCAGCCCGTACTGTGCACTGTGGACGACGCGCACGCGCTCGACCCGGCGTCCGCGCGGCTGCTGGCGTTCGTCGCCCGCCGGGTCGACGCGAGCCCGGTCGCGGTCGTCTTCGGCGGCTCGTGGGACGGCACCGAACACCCGTTCGGCGGCGTACCGGCGCTGCGCCTGGCCGGGCTCGATCAGCACGGCAGCCGCCGGATGCTGGCGGATCTGGTGCCCGAGGGGCTGCCCGCCGGCGCCGGCGCGATCCTCGCCGCGGTCGGCGCCGGCAACCCGCAGGCGCTCGCCGACCTGGCCCGGTCGCTGACCACCGCGCAGCGCGAGGGGGACGAGCCGCTGCCGACCGTGCTGCCGCCGGAGAGCCTGCTGCGGCGGGCGTACCGGGCGCGGCTGGTCCGCCTGCCCGCGCGGACCCGGTGGCTGCTACTGGTCGCCGCGGCCGACGAGGAGCTGGACGCCGCCGGCCTGGTCCGGGCGGCGCACGTGTCCGGTGTGGACATCGCCGCGCTCGCGCCGGCCGAGAAGACCGGCCTGGTCCGGGTCGACCACAGTGGAGTCTCCTTCGCCCAGCCGGTGGTCCGCGCGCTCGCCTACGAGGAGGCGCCGCTGGCCCAGCGCCGCGCCGCCCACCTGCTGCTGGCGCGCACGCTCGACCACGACCGGCAGCGCCTGCGCCGGGCGGTGCACCTCGCCGCCGCAGCACCCGGCCCGGATCCGCGCCTGGCCGCGGAGCTGGCCGACGCGGCCGGCGGCCTTGGCAAGCACACCGCCGAGCACACCGGTGGGTACGCGACCGCGTCGGCCGCGCTGGAACGCGCCGCGCAGCTCACCGCCGAGCCGGCCCGCGCGGCGACCCGCCTCGTCGACGCCGCCCGGTACGCGTGGCTGGCCGGCAGCCCGAACCGGGCCCGCATGCTGCTCTACCGGGTCCGCCCGGCTGCCGAGGACCGTGACGTCGAGGGCCGGACCCAGCTGCTGGCCGGGGAGATGGAGCTGCGCTCCGGCGCGGCCGCGGCGGCGCTGCAGTCGCTGCTGGCCGCCGCCGACAAGCTCGCCGACGGGCACCGGCACCTGGCGATCGGCGCGCTGATGCGGGCCGGAGAGGCGATCTGCTTCTGCGGCGACCTGTTCCGGTACGCGGACATCGAGCGCCGGGCCGCGGTGCTGCGCCGGCCGGACGAGCCGCTCGGTGCGGAGCTGATGTTCGAGTACATCGCCGGCTTCTCGGCCACCTTCCAGGGCCGGCACCGGCACGCCATCGGGCCGCTGCGCCGGGTCGTCGCGCTGGCCGCGCAGCTCGACGAGGCAGCCGCGCTGACCTGGGCGAGCGCGGCCAGCCTGCTGCTCGCCGACGACGGTGGCGCCTACCGGCACGCGGCCCGCGCGGTCGAGCTCGCCCGCGCCTGCGGCGGCGTGGCGGAGCTGCCCCGGGCGCTGGAGATGATGGCCTCCGCCGAGTACTGGCTCGGCCGGTACGACGCGGCGACCGCCACCTCGCTGGAGGGGCTGCGCTCCGCGCGGGCGAGCGGCCAGGAGAACTGCGCCGGCAACCACCTCGCGATGCTCGCCGTGCTCGCCGCGGTCCGCGGGGACCGGCAGTCGTGCCAGCGCCGGATCGGGGAACTGGCCGCCGCGGGCACGGCCGGTGCGGGTGCCCCCGGTCGGGCCACCCGGCCCCGCGCGCTGAGCGAATGGGCGCTGGCGATGCTCGACGTCGCCGCCGGCCGCAGCGCCGACGCGGTGACCCGGCTCGACGCGCTCGCCGACCCGGCCACCGGCCGCGGCCACGTGGTGGTCCAGGTGATGGCGACGCCGCACCTGGTCGAGGCGGCCGCGCGGTCGGCCGACCGGAGCGACCGGTCCACCAAGGCGGCGACCGCGCTGGACATCTTCGACCGGTGGGCGGGCAGCACCGGCGACCCGGCCCGCCGGGCGCTGGTGGCCCGCTGCCGGGCGCTGCTCGCGCCGCGCGGCAGCGGCGAGGCCGAGGAGCAGTTCCGCGAGGCGCTGCGGCTGCACCGGGCCGGCGGCGTCGAGTTCGAGCAGGCCCGGACCCAGCTGCTGTACGGGCGGGAGCTGCGCCGCTGCCGCCGCCCGCGGGACGCCCGCGAGCACCTGCACAGCGCGGCCGAGACGTTCCAGCGGTTCGCCGCCCGGACCTGGGTCGACCAGGCCAACGCCGAGCTGCGGGCGGCCGGCGAGCAGGTCGACGCGGGCGGCGTCGCGGTCGCGGAGACGCTCACCGCGCAGCAGTGGCAGATCGCCCGGCTGGTGGTGGAGGGCGCCACCAACCGGGAGGTCGCGGCCCAGCTCCTGCTGAGCACCCGGACCGTCGACCACCACATGCGCAACATCTTCAGCCGGCTCGGCATCCGGTCCCGGGTGGAGCTGGCGCGGCTGCTGTCCTAATCGAAGAGCACGAGGGTACGCGCTCCCTCCCCGCGGGCCATCCGCCCGAACGCGGCCGGCGCGTCGGCGAGCCCGACCCGGTCGGTGACGAGCGGGCTGAGCTCCAACGCACCGCTCAGGACGGCGGCGGCCAACTCGGGGACCTCCCGGTCCGGGTCGGACGAGCCGTAGACGGACGAGCGCAGCGTCCGCGCCGAGTGGAAGATGTCCAGCGCGCCGAGGCTGACCAGGTCGTCCTTCGCGCCGATGCCGACCACGGTCACCCGGCCGCCGCGGCGGGTGGCCCGCCAGGCGGCCAGGATGGTCACCGCCCGCCCGACGCACTCGAACGTGTGGTCCGCGCCGCGACCGCCGGTCCGGGCCCGGATCTCCTTCGGCAGCCGCTCGTCGGAGACGACGAAGTCGGTGGCGCCCGCGGCCAGGGCCAGGTCCCGCTTGGCGGGGGAGAGGTCGGTCGCGATCACCGGGCCGGCGCCGGCCGCCCGGGCCGCGATCAGCGCGGAGAGGCCCACCCCGCCGAGGCCGATCACGGCGACCGACTCTCCACTCTGGACCCCTGCGGTGTAGCGGACGGCGCCGGTACCGGTGAGCACCGCGCAGCCGAGCAACGCGGCCAGGTCCAGCGGCAGGTCGCGGGGGACCGGGATCGCGGCGATCTCGTCGACCACCACCTCCTCGGCGAGCGCGCCCACGCCGAGGGTCACGTGCACCGGCGTACCGTCGGCCAGCGCGCCGCCCGGCGCCGCGGGGCGGCCCAAGGTCTCGCAGAGCCACGGCTCGCCGTGCCCGCAGAACCAGCACCGCCGGCAGGCCGGCGCCCAGTTGAGCACCAGGTGGTCGCCGACGGCGACCCGGGTCACGCCGGCACCGATCTCCTCGACCACCCCGGCCGCCTCGTGGCCCAGCACCAGCGGGAAGGGTGGGGCGAGCGTACCGTCCACCATGGACAGATCAGAGTGACAGACGCCGGCCGCGCGGATGCGGACCCGGATCCGGCCCGGCCCGAGGTCCGGCGGCCGTACCTCCTCGACGGCCAGTCCGGCGGGACCGCCGGCGGCGCGGGACACCAGCGCCCTCATCGCTGGATCGCCTTGGTCTGGGTGAACTCCAGGAACCCGTGCACGCCCAGTTCCCGGCCGTGGCCCGACTGTTTGTACCCGCCGAACGGGGCCAGCGGGTTGAACCGGCCGCCGTTGACGTCGACCGCGCCGGTGCGCATCCGCCGCGCGACCGCCATCGCCCGCTCCTCGTCCGCCGACCAGACCGCGCCGGCCAGCCCGTACCGGGAGTTGTTCGCGATCGCCACCGCCTCGTCGTCGTCGTCGAACGGCAGCACCGCGAGGACCGGACCGAAGATCTCCTCCTGCGCCACGGTGCTGTCCGGTTTGACGTCGGCGAGCACGGTCGGCGCGACGAAGTGGCCCCGCTCGGGGACGGCCGCGTGCAGCCCACCGGTGACCAGCCGGGCACCCTCGTCGGTGCCGCGGGTGAGGTAGCCCCGGACCCGGTCGCGTTGGGCCGCGGAGACCAGCGGGCCGAGCCGGGTCGCCTCGTCGAACGGGTCGCCCATCGCGTACCGCCGCGCGGCCGAGCCGGCCAGGTTCAGCGCCTCGTCGTACCGGCTGCGGTGGACCAGCATGCGGGTCCACGCCGTGCAGGTCTGGCCCGAGTTGAGCAACGCGTTGCCGACGCCGACCTTGACCGCGGTACCGAGGTCGGCGTCGTCCAGGATCACGTTGGCCGACTTGCCACCCAGCTCCAGCGCGACCTTGGCGATCCGGTCCGCGGCCAGGTGCGAGATCCGCCGGCCGGTCGCGGTCGAGCCGGTGAACGAGACCATGTCGACGTGCGGGTGCGCGGCCAGCGCCTCGCCGGCCTCCGGTCCGGTGCCGGTGACCAGGTTGGCCACGCCCGGCGGCAGGCCGGCCTCGTCGATCGCGTCGAAGAGCAGGTACGCCACGAGCGGGGTCAGCTCGCTCGGCTTCAGCACGACCGTGCACCCGGCGGCCAGCGCCGGCGCGAGCTTCGCCATCACCTGGTGCAGCGGGTAGTTCCAGGGCGTGATCGCGCCGACCACCCCGATCGGCTCGCGGACCACGAGCGAGTTGCCGATCGTCTCCTCGGCCGGCGGGTTCCCGGCCAGGTCCGCGTACCCGCGCAGGACGGTCAGCGGCAGCCCGGCCTGGATCCGGGTGGAGACCTTCAGCGGCGTACCCAGCTCGCGGGCGACGGTGGCGGCGATCTCGCCGGCCCGCGCGGACAGGGCGGTGTGCAACCGGCCGAGCGCGGCCGCGCGGTCGGCCGGGCCGGCGCCGGCCCAGCCGGGGAAGGCGGCCCGGGCGGCGGCCACCGCGCGGTCGATGTCGGCCGCGGTCCCGGCCGGGACGTGGCCGAGGGTCTCCTCGGTGACGGGGTTCTCCACGGGCACCGTGCCGGCGCCGGCCGGCGCCACCCACTGCCCGTCGATGTAGAGCCGGTCGCGGTTCATCGCTGCTCCAAGGTGTCGTAGATCCGGGCGAGTCCGTCGATCAGCGCGTCGAGGCCGAGCGCGAACGCGCCCTCGTCGACGCTCGTCTGGTGCTCGGGGAGCCGGTGCGCCTGGGTCAGATGCGGGTACTGCGTCGCGTACAGCTGCGGGTCCTCGACGAACCCGCGGGCGAACGAGCCGAGTGCCGAGCCGGCCACGAAGTAGCGCATCAGCGCGCCGATGTGCGTGGCGCGCGCGGGCGGCCAGCCCGCGGTCACCAGCCCGCCGTAGACCGCGTCGGCCATCGCGAGCGCGGCCGGCCGGCGGCCCGGCCCCTGCGCGAGGAACGGCACGATGTGCGGGTGCGCGGCGAGCGCGGCGCGGTACGAGTGGCCCCACAGGCGCAACGCGTCGGGCCAGCCGTGGGTACCGAAGAACGAGGTGTCGACCTGCGCGGTGATGCTGTCCGCCACCGCGTCCAGGATCTCCTCCTTGGTCCGGAAGTGGTTGTACAGCGACGGGCCGCGCACGCCGAGCTCGGCGGCGAGCCGCCGGGTCGACAGCGCGTCGAGGCCCTCGGCGTCGATCAACGCGGCGGCGGCGTCGACGATGCGCTGCCGGCTCAACAACGCCTGCCGCGGCCGGGCCATGCGCGAACCTCTCTCTGGACGGGAGAAAACTTTCACCGCTAGTTTACTGGCATGGACCTGTCGCTCGCACCGGAGCAGGAGGCGGTGCGGCAGCTCGCCGCCGACGTCACCGACCGCCTGCTCGCGCCCAGGGCCAGCGAGTGGGACCGGACCGAGTCCATCGACACCGAGGTGCTGGCGCGCCTGGGTGAGCTGGGGTTCTTCGGGCTGACGATCCCCGAGGAGTACGGCGGCTCCGGCGGCGACCACCTCACCTACTGTCTCGTGCTCGAGGAGCTAGGCCGCGGCGACCCGGCCGTGCGCGGCGTCGTCTCGGTCTCGCTCGGCCTCGTCGCCGCGTCGATCGCCCGGTACGGCACCGAGGAGCAGAAGCACCGCTGGCTGCCGGCGCTGTGCTCGGGCACCCTGCTCGGCTGCTTCGCGCTGACCGAGCCGGGTACCGGCTCCGATGCCGCGTCGCTGACCACCCGCGCCGTGCGCGACGGCAACGAGTGGGTGCTGACCGGCACGAAGACGTTCATCACGAACGGGACCTGGGCCCGGCTCGCGCTGGTCTTCGCCCGGACCGGCGGGCCCGGGCACCGCGGGATCACCGCGTTCCTGGTACCGGCGGAGTCGCCCGGCCTGTCCCGCCGGGAGATCCGCGGCAAGCTGGGGCTGCGCGGGCAGGCCACCGCCGAGCTGACCCTCGACGGCGTGCGGGTGCGCGACTCGGCCCGCCTCGGCCAGCTCGGCAAGGGCTTCGGGATCGCGATGGCCGCGCTCGCCAAGGGCCGGATGTCGCTCGCGGCCGGCTGCGTCGGCATCGCGCAGGGCTGCCTCGACGCCGCCGTGCGGTACGCCCGGCAGCGCGAGCAGTTCGGCAAGCCGATCGCCGCCCACCAGCTGGTCCAGCAGCTCATCTCCGGGATCGCGGTGGACACCGCGGCCGCCCGGCTGCTCGTCTGGCAGGTGGCCGACCTGATCGACCGGCACGAGCCGTACGCGACCGAGGCGTCGATCGCCAAGCTGTTCGCCAGCGAGGCCGCGGTCCGGGCCGCGAACAGCGCGCTGCAGGTCTTCGGCGGGTACGGCTACATCGACGAGTTCCCGGTCGGCAAGTACCTCCGCGATGCCCGGGTCTCCACGTTGTACGAAGGCACCAGCCAGATCCAGCAACTGATCATCGGGCGGGCGCTCACCGGCGTCAGCGCCTTCGGCTGAGGAGGAGGCCGGATGACGGCGACGCTCTCCCTGGCGTGCGTCCTCGCCGAGGCCGCGCGCCGCCACCCGGACACCGTGGCCGTCGTCGACGGACAGGTCCGGGAGACGTACGCGGAACTGTGGCTGGACGCCCGGGCGTACGCGGCCGGCCTGCGCACGCTCGGCATCGGCGCCGGCGACACCGTGGCCCTGCTGGTGCCCAACGTGGTGGACTTCCCGCGGGCGTACTACGGCACGCTCGCGCTCGGCGCCGTGGTCGTGCCGGTGCACCTGCTGCTGACCGCCGACGAGGCGGCGTACCTGCTCCGGGACAGCGGCGCGAAGCTGCTGATCTGCCACACCAGCCAGCTCGCCATGGGCACCGCCGCGGCCGACGCCGCCGGCGTCCCCGTGGTGACGGTGGGCCCGCGCGAGCGCAGCGAGCGCCGGGATGACGGCCCGGACGCCGGCGACCGCCAGCGCTTGGAAGACGTCTGCGACGGGCTCCCGCCGCTGCCGTCGTACGTGTCCCGGGAGCCCGGCGACACCGCGGTGGTGTTCTACACCAGCGGTACCACCGGCCGGTCCAAAGGAGCCCTACTCACTCATCTCAACCTGGTGCTGAACGCGACCGTCAACGTCTTCGACGTCCACGACGTGCGCTCCTCCGACGTGGTGCTCGGCTGCCTGCCGCTGTTCCACTCGTTCGGCCAGTCGGTCTCGATGAACGGCACGTTCCGGGCCGGCGGCACGCTGGTGCTGATGGCCCGCTTCACCGGGGCGGCCGCGATCGAGACGATGGTGCGCGAAGGCGTGGACGTCTTCCACGGCGTACCGACGATGTACCACGCGCTGCTCGACGCCGCCGCCTCGGTCGAGCGGCTGCCCCGGCTGCGGCGGTGCGTCTCCGGTGGCGCGTCGCTGCCGCTGGCCGTGCTCGAACGGTTCAACGCCGCGTTCGGCACCACGATCTACGAGGGGTACGGGCTGTCCGAGACCTCGCCGACCGCGACAACCAACCAGCCGCACTTCGGGGTGCGGCCGGGCACGGTCGGCCACCCGATCTGGGGTATCGAGGTCGAGGTCGCCCGCGCGGACGTCGACGACCGCATCGAGCTGCTGCCGGCCGGCGAGCTGGGGGAGATCGTCATCCGCGGGCACAACGTCTTCGCCGGCTACCTCGGCCGGCCGGAGGCGACCGCCGAGGCGGTGGTGGACGGCTGGTTCCGCAGCGGCGACCTCGGCCGCAAGGACCCGGACGGGTTCGTCTCGGTCGTCGACCGCAAGAAGGACCTGGTGATCCGGGGCGGATTCAACGTGTACCCGCGGGAGGTCGAGGAGGTCATCGCCCGGCACCCGGCCGTGGTGCAGGTGGCAGTCATCGGCCTGCCGGACGAGGCACTCGGCGAGGAGGTCTGCGCGGTGGTCGTACCCGACCGCGGCGCGGGCGCGGTGCCGGGTGAGCACGAGCTGATCGCCTGGTGCCGCGAGCGGTTGGGCCGGCACAAGTACCCGCGCCAGGTGCGGTACGTCGACGAGCTGCCCCTCGGGCCCAGCCACAAGGTACTCAAGCGGGAGCTGCGCCGGCGTTATTCATGATGCTCAGCGCGGTACCGCCGAGGATGCGGTCCTGCTCGACGGCCGGCATCGGCAGTGACCGGATCGACGGTACCGCCCGGTCGATCGCGCCGAGCAGGTGCGGGAAGTCGCTGCCCATCACCATGTGCTCGGCACCGAACAGGTCGCGCAGCATGCCCAGGGTGTGCGGGCTGAACGTGACCGTGTCGTAGTAGAGCCGCTTCAGGTACACGCTCGGCAGCTCGTCGATGTGCTCCCGGTTCTCGGCGAAGTCGCGGTACCCGTTGTCGAGCCGCTCGAGCAGCCACGGGACCGCGCCACCGGCGTGCGCGACGATCCAGCGGATGTCCGGGTACGCGCGGAACATGCCCGCGTAACACATCCGCGCGACGGCCAGCGTGGTGTCGAACGGGAACGCCACGATCGGGCCGAGGACGAACTCGCGCAGCGACTCCTGGCCGGCCGCCGGGATCATCGGGTGCAGGAAGATGCACAGGCGCATCCGGTTCGCCTCGGCGAAGAACGGCCGGTACGCCGGGTCGGTCAGCGGCCGGCCGCCGATGTTGCTCAGCAGGATGATGCCGTTCAACCGCAGCTCGCCGATCGCGCGGTGCAGCTCGGCGAGGGCGGCGTCCGGGTTGTCCATCGGGATCGAGGCGAACGCCCGGATCCGGTCCGGGTGCTCGGCCGCGGCCCGGGCGTACGCGTCGTTCATCCGGCGGGCCAGCTCCGGCTGCGCGTCCGGGCCGAGGAAGAAGACGTTCGGCGTGGACAGCGAGAGCACCGCGATGTCCACGCCGGCCTCGTCCATCGCCGCCAGCCGGGCAGCCAGGTCGGTCATCGCCGGCGTGACCCCGAAGAACCGGGCGCCGCGCAGGGTGATGATGTCCCGCCCGGTCGGGTCCTTGGCGAACGAGTAGTCGCCGCCGCTGTTGCGGACCGCGTCGAAGTACTCGCGGGTGTAGTGATGCGTGTGCACATCCACGGTCGTCATTCGAAGATCCTTTGTCCTAGGCTGGGGCCATGGCGGAGGAACAGGTACTGGACAGCCCGACCGACTGGGTGGCCAAGCATATTCGCCGGTACGTGGAGAGCGACGGGGCGAAGGGTCACATCTTCTACGGCGTGCCGGCGCTGCTGCTCACCACGCGCGGCCGGAAGTCGGGCCGGCTACGCCGGACGGCTCTCTACTATGGACGCGACGGCGAGCGGTACCTGCTCGTGGCCTCGAACGGCGGTTCCCGCCAGCACCCGGCGTGGTACCTGAACCTCGTCGCCAACCCGGAGGTCGAGGTGCAGGTCGAGGCGGAGACGTTCCGGGCCCGGGCCCGGCCGGCGGACCCGGCCGAGAAGCCGGCGCTGTGGGCGGAGATGGCCCGGATCTTCCCGACGTACGACAGCTACCAGAAGAAGGCCGAGCGGGACATCCCGGTGGTCATCGTGGAGCGCGTGGACGTCCAGGCGTGATGCCGCTGCGGCAGCTCGCCCGGCTGGTCGCGACGCTCGACGGCACGCGGCGCAGCCCGGTCGCGGACGCGGTCGCAGCCCGGTGGGGCTACCACCCCGGGGTGGCCCGGCACCACCGGTCCAGCGCGAACCACGTGTTCGCCCTCGACGGAGCATTCCTGCGGTTCACACCCGACGGGTACCGGCGCCGGGCCGACCTGGCCTGGGTGGCCCGGGTGCAGTCCGGGCTCGACGCGGTGGCGCCGCCGGTACCGTCCCTGCGCGGGCGGCTCGTGGAGACCGTGGACGTACCCGGGCACGGCCGCGTGCACGCGATGCTCGTGCGCGCGGCGCCCGGCGAGCAGATCGACGTCGAGGAGCTGACGCCGGGGCGGGCGCGGGCCTGGGGCGCCGGGTTGGCCCGGCTGCACCGGGACGGTCCGTCCGGCCCGGGTCGGGACTGGTTCTCCGAGCTGTCCGGTCCGCTGGCCGCCCGGCTCGGCACGCTACCCCGGGACGCGTCGCGGTACGGGTTCGTGCACGGCGACTACGAGCTGGACAACCTCGCCTGGGTCGGCGACCGCCTCGCCGCGTACGACCTCGACGAGGCCGGGCGGTCGTGGTTCGTCGCGGACATCGCCGCGGCGGTCCGGGACCTCGGCCCGGGCCCGGCGTTCGACGCGTTCCTCGCCGGGTACCGCGAGGTGCGCCCGCTGCCGGACGGCGACCTCTCGTTACTGCCGGTGTTCGTCGCGGCGCGCGCGGCCGCGTGGCTCGTCCGGTTGCCGGCCGTCCTGGATCGCGTCGAATCGGACGGGCCCGAACCCGACTGGCTGGTCCGGCTGCGCCACCGGCTCGTCGCTCACGCGGACCGGCAGCGCGCCCTGGTGAGGGATTCACCTGCGGAAATCAGCCAGGTGGCGGATGTTTCACCGCCCCGAATCGGATCGACCGGAGCGGCGACCGTCAATTGATCGGGTCGCCACTCCGGCCCGTGGATCATCCGCGAAATTTCTACCATGCATCTTGCAACTAGCACGCCTCCGACCCTTCCCTTCCGCCCGGGGAAGCGTCATAGTTACAAGTCGTGGTAAGTGTCGGGCGGTGCGTAAGGGGCGGTGGTTGACGCCGCGGCGACGTTCGGGACAGACAGATCGTGGTAGGTGTTTGGGTTGACGGCCGTTGACACCACCATGAGAGGACCTGCGACCAGAACCGCTGCGATGTGAACTGCTTTTCTTCGTTTCGTTCGCATCACGCGCTCCAAAGCCGGTTGCCGATGTGACACCTGGCCAGGTGGTGGTCGCTAACGGTGACGGCGACAGGTAACGGAGGGGTGGCTCGTTGGTTACCGGCGGGCCAACTCTCCGTTGCGCGACCATGTCTACGCGTGAGTGTTTCGCATTCACGAGTTCACGTCGGTCGCGTACAGCCTCGCGAATAACGCGGCCTGCGCTGCGGGAACACTGCGCAGGCGGCAGGTTTGCGCGCGTCATTCCGTGGGCGCCGTAGATGGACAGCAGGTGAACGGCTGGTTCATCGATGGCGAACGAAGGGTGGGTTCGCTGGATGGCCGAGACACTCCTCGCGGTCCCTCTCATCGGCCGTCCGTACCACGTCGAACGAGTGCGCGGCTGGATCGCCGAACTCTCGGCCGGTCACGGCCGGGCCGTGCTGATCGAGGGTGAGCCCGGGATCGGCAAGTCGTACCTCATGCGTGCCGCGATGGCCGAGGCCGAGTCGGTTGGGTGCGTCGTGTTCCGCGCCGCCTGCGATGAGCTCTCCCGCGCCTTCCCGCTCCTTCCTTTACTTGACGCGCTCGACGAGCGCGCGGTCGCGGCCGGCCACGGCCGGACCAGCATCACCCAGATGCTGCGCGACGGATCCGCGCCGGGCAACGGGATCGACCTGGTGGCTGCGGCGACCGAACGCCTGCTCGATGTCGTGGACGAGTTCTGTGCCACGGCACCGGTGATGCTCGTCGTCGACGACCTGCAGTGGGCCGACCCGGCCACGGTGATGACCCTCGGCCGCCTGGCGCGCTCCGTCGGCCAGCTGCCGCTGCTCGTGGTCGGCATGACCCGGCCCGTGCTGGGCCGGGAGGATCTCGGTGCGCTCCGCCGGACCTTGGGGCCGGAGGACATCGTCCGGCTGCCCGGCCTGACCGACGAGGAGGCCGCGGAGTTCGTCACGCACGCGGTCGGCGGCACACCCGGCCCGCGGCTGCGGCGGCTCGCCGCCGGCGCGTCCGGCAACCCGCTCTACCTCACCGAGCTGGTCGACGCGCTCGTCCGCGGCCGGTCCCTGATGTTCGACAACGGTGGCGTCGAGGTCACCGGCACCCGTACCCCGGCCTCGTTGTCGGCCGCGATCGCCGACCGGCTGGAGTTCCTTACCGCCCCCGTACGCGGGGTGCTGCGCGCCGCGGCACTGCTCGGCGTCGACTTCTCCGTGTCTGAGCTGGCCGTCGTCTCCGGCCGGCGGGTGGGCGACCTGCTGCCGATCATCGATGACGCGATCAACCTCGGCGTACTCCGGACCGACGGTGCGCAGCTGGCGTTCCGACATCCGCTGATCCGCGCCGCCCTCTACGAGGGCATGCCCGCCGCGGTCCGCGCGGCCTGGCATCTCGACGCCGGCCGGGCCCTCGCCGCGAGCGGCGCGTCCGTCGAGCGGGTGGCCCGGCAGGTCCTGCCCTCGCTCGACGCGCCCGGCACCGTCGCCGCCGACGAATGGATCGTGCAGTGGCTGGTCGACGCCGGCCAGCGCCTGGTCGGCCAGGCGCCCGAGGCAGCGGTTCCGTTGCTGCGCTGGGCACTGGCCGGCATCTTGGCCGGCGACGCCCCGTACGACCTGCTGGCCTGCCGGCTGGCCGACGCGCTCTACCGGGTCGGCGACGCGGCCGGCGCGGCGCAGGTGGCGACGGCCGCGCTCGAACACGTGACCCGACCGGAACTGCTGGTGGACCTGCACTGGACCCTGGTCGGGTGCCGGGCCCTGGCCGGCCGCTCCGAGGAGTCCCTCGACGCGCTGCGGCACGCGCAGGAGTCGCCCGGCGTACGGCCCGAGCAGAAGGCCCGGTTGCTCGTCCTCACCGCCCGTACCCACAACAGCCTCGGCCGGGTGGACGTGGCCCGCCAGGTCGCCGAGCAGGCGCTCGAGGTCGCGACCGAGGTCGAGGACCGGTGGGCCACCGCCTGGGCGCTGGGTGTGCTGACGATCGTGCACGGCATGCGCGGCGAGGCGGCGAAGGCGTTGCCGCTGTTCGAGCGGGCGTTGGTCGCGGCCGAGGGCGACCCGGCACTGGCCGACCTGCGACTCGTCCTGCAGATCAACCAGGCCGTCGCGCTGGGCGACCTGGACCGGTACGACGTCGCGATCCGCGCCGCCGAGCAAGCCCGCCGGCTGGCCGACAACGCCGGCAACGCGGTCCGGCTCGCGCAGGCGCAGAGCGTCCTCGGCGAGCTGCTGTTCGACGTCGGCCGGTGGGACGACGCGCTGGCCGAGGTGGACCCCGAGTCAGGTGGGTCCAAGGCCCCGGCCGTCGAGTGCTGCGACCAGGGGGTCGCCGCGACGATCCTGCTGCACCGCGCCGAGCCGTCGGCCGGGCACCACCTCGCGGACGCGGAACGGCACGCCGCGCGCCTCGGAGACCGGGTGATCGGATCGCTTGCGCTCGCCCGCAGCCTCGACCGGGAGCAGGCGGAGGCGCCGCGCGAGGCGCTCACCGTACTCATGGACGGCCTCTCCGACACGGCCGAGGAGCTGGAACAGACGACCGAGTTGCTCGCGGACGCGGTACGCCTCGCGGTGGCGGTTGGGGATGAGACCGCGGCCCGCAGCGTGGTGCAGCGGGCCGAGGCGGTCGCCGGGGCGTCGGATGTGCCGCACCGGCAGGCGGTCGGGCCGCACTGCCGCGGGCTGCTGGACCACGACCCGGCGAACCTGCTCAAGGCCGCGCAGCACTACCAGGCGGCCGGGCGGATGCTGCCGCGGGCGCAGGCGCTGGAGGCGGCCGGGGTGGCGCTCGCGGACCGTGGTGACGTGGCCGGCGCCCGGACCCACTTCACCGGCGCGTTCTCCCTCTACACCTCGCTGGGCGCGGAGTGGGACCTGGCCCGGACCCAGGCCAAGTTCCGCTCGTACGGGATCCGGCGCGGCCCGCGGGCCCGGCACCGGCGCAGCAGCCAGGGCTGGAGCAGCCTGACTCCGACCGAATTGAAGATCGTCGCGCTGGTCGCCCGCGGCATGTCCAACCCGCAGATCGCCGCGCACCTGTTCCTGTCCCGGCGGACCGTGCAGACCCATGTCTCGCACGTGCTGGCGAAGCTGAACCTGCACTCGCGCATCGACATCGCGCGCGAGGCGAGCCGGCGGGACCTTACGCCGCACCAGGAAGGCGGATCACCGGCTCGCTGACCGGGTCTTCGGTGAGGTTCGGCAGCCGGGACACCGTGCCGCCCGGTGCCGCGGCGGGCTCGACGCCGGCCGGCGTGCTGCGCGCGGGGCGGCAGGCCCACAGGCGGTCCTGCTTGACCGGGCCACCCATGGTCGTCATGTGCCGGCTCAGGTGCGCCCGTACGCCCGCTTCCCACAGGCTCTGCTCGATGTCCGGTGGCGCGATCCACCGGTGCGAGTTGTCGCTGTAGTGCATGGCCTCGTCACCGTCACGTAGCACACTCACCGTGCCGCCCGCCTCTCGTACCGATTCCCACGGACGAGCCTGGTTCGGCGGGTGCGCTGAGTAATCGGCCAACTGCGTGAGATACGAACGATTGCGCGCCGTACTCAGCTAACTGCGTCAGGTGGCGGATGTTCCGGTGCGGTGGCCCGTGGAGGATGAGATCACATCGAGTCCTCGCCGCCGTACTGCCAAAGGGCTGCGACGGTGGGCGACAGGGGGTGCGTGGTCGGAGCCTGGCCGGCCGCGCACCCCCCAAATCTCTCTACTGTGGACTGTCTGCCCCGCCCATTGTGATCGTTCGATGTCTGGCCTACCGTCGGCGCGAGGGGATCCCCATCGAGGAGGGCAGATGAACATCGACCTGTTCCGCGCCCGTCTACTGGTCGTGGCGGCCGCATCCGTACTGGTCGCCGGCTTGATCGTCGTTCCCGCCACACCTGCGGTGGCCCACCCGGAGGTGTGCACGGGCGACGGCCACGAGGACCACGCGCACGAGGAGATCTGCTTCACCCAGGAGCAGATCGACGCCATGGACGACTCGGACGCCGAACTCGGCGTCGACGAGATCGCCCGCAGCCGCAACATGCACCACCTGGCCAACCTGCCCAAGCAGGCCGAGTTCGCGCAGTCCTTCGGCACGGACATCGCGTTCACCGGGCACTACGCGATCTCGGGCAACTACAACGGCTTCTCCATCTACGACATCCGCGTGCCGGCCCGGCCGCGGCTGGTCTCGACGACCGTGTGCCCGGGGAACCAGAACGACGTCTCGGTCGCCGGTAACCTGCTGTTCACCTCGACCGACTCGTCGCGCAACAAGGCCGAGTGCGACGGCAACACCGACCAGTCGGCGACCATCAAGGAGTCGTGGGAGGGCATCCGGATCTTCGACATCTCCGACAAGGCCAACCCCGTCTACCTGACCGCCGTCGAGACCCAGTGCGGATCGCACACGCACACCACGATCCCGGACCCGGCACACGACCGGATCGTCATCTACGTCAGCTCGTACGGGCCGCGCAGCACGTTCCCGGACTGCCAGCCACCGCACGACAAGATCTCGATCATCGAGGTGCCGACCGCCGCGCCGCAGAGCGCCGCCGTGATCGCGACGCCGGTGCTGTTCCCGGACGGTGGCTTCCCGGGCATCCCCGGGCAGACCTCGGCGACCTCGGGCTGCCACGACATCACCGCCTACCCGGCCAAGGGCCTGGCCGCCGGCGCGTGCATGGGCCAGGGCGTGCTCTTCGACATCACCGAGCTGACCAACCCGCAGGTGATCCACTCGGTGACCGACCCGAACTACGCGTTCTGGCACTCCGCCACGTTCAACGACAAGGCGACGACCGTCGTCTTCACCGACGAGCTGGGCGGCGGCACCGGCCCGACGTGCAACCCGACGGTCGGACCGCTGCGCGGCGCGGACGCCGTCTACCGCATCGTCAACACGCCGGAGGGCAAGCGGCTGGAGTTCGCCAGCTACTTCAAGATCCCCCGGGTCAACCACAACACCGAGAACTGCGTGGCGCACAACGGCTCGCTGGTACCCGTTCTCGGCCGCGACGTCATGGTGCAGGCGTGGTACCAGGGCGGCATCTCGGTATGGGAGTTCACCGACCCGGCGAACCCGCGCGAGCTGGCCTGGTTCGAGCGCGGCCCGCTCAGCCTCGAGCAGCTGATCCCCGGCGGATCCTGGTCGGCGTACTGGTACAACGGCCTGATCTACTCCTCGGACATCGCCAAGGGCCTGGACGTCCTGTTCGTCAACGACCCGGCGATGATCGTCGGCGGGCTGCTGAACCTGACCGGCGTCTTCAACGCGCAGACCCAGTCCCCGTTCCGCGTCCACTGACCGCGATCGCGCCCGCGGCCACCGCGCAGGCGGCCGCGACGGCGGCCACGACCGGTGCGTAGCTGCCGGCCGTGGCCGCCGTCGCGGCCGCGCCCAGCGGAGCGCCGGCCCGGCGGCCCTACTCGGCGAGCGTGTCCAGCTGGGCGACCTGGGTACGCAGGTGATCGGCGAAGGTCGACTGGCGCAGGTAGTCCCCGCCGGTGTGGCCGCGTACCCGGGGCTGCCCGTCGCCGCGCCGGTACAGGTCGGTGGGCGGGTCGGGCAGCCAGCAGTCGCCACCGTCCGGGCCGACCACGGTCGTGGGGAGCCGGCCGGAGCGGCGGGCCGCGGCGAACAGCTCGCGGCCGACCGGGTCGGTGTAGCGGAAGAAGTTCACCCACTGGCCCGGCGGGACCGCGCTGCGGGCGTACTCGGCGACGCCGCTGTTGACGTAGCCGGGGAACCACCGCATGTACAGGTGCGCCACCGGGTTGCCGTAGGTGATCACCGAGAGCCGGGCGCCGCGGCCGTCCAGGTCCGGCCCGAGCATCGCCAGCGTAGCGGTCACCAGCATCGCTCCCTGGCTGTGCGCCAGCAGCAGCACCGCGTGCCCGCGGTCGAGCAGGCTCGACACCCGGCAGGCCAGCTCGGGCACGGCCCGTTCGGCGTAGCTGGGCGGCGCGAACGGGTGGAACGCCCGCGGCCAGAACGTGGCCACGTCCCACGCGGTCGCCACGAGCCGCCGGGTACCCGGGTGGCGGATCGCCCGCCGCACCGCGAGCACCGCCAGGATCGGCAGCGCGGTCAGCACGGTGCTGGCGACCGCCTCGGTGAGCAGCGGGACCTCCAGCACCCGCGCGGTGGGCCGGTCGGCCGGCAGCGGCAGCAGGGGACGGACGATCCAGGCCGCCGCGCCCAGGCTCGCCACGACGAGCAGCAGGCGGCCGGCGAACCGCCAGAAGCCGCGTCGGTCCAGGGCGAGCGCCACGAACGCCGAGACGGCCACGCAGACCAGCAGCAGCGCGCCGGCCGCCCGGAGCGCGCCGTCGCGACCGAGAAGGTCGTACGCGTACCGTCCACTGTAGAACAACGAGCCGCCGGTGGCGACGACGGCGGCTGCGACCAGCCCCGCCTCGATCCAGCGCGCCACCCCGGCGGTCCACAGCCGGGTCCGCAGGGCGCGCCGCCACGCCGGGAACGTCGACGCCCGCTGCCCGCCGGCCAGCTCGTGCACCTCCCACACGGTCGCCTCGAAGTTCAGCCGGCCGAACCAGCGGGTGACCAGGAACGAGCCGAGCGCGAAGACCCCGACGACGCCCGCGACCACGACCAGCCCGGCGACGCTGACCTGGGCGAGCGCGGTGTAGGCCGACGGGTAGACCAGGTCTCCCGCCGTCGTCCTGCCGATCGGTACGGCATCCGGGCTCAGCCACCGGGCGATCCACACGACCACCCCGGAGAGCACCGCGAACATCAGCCACAGCGCGAGCGCGATGGCCACGAACGGGCCCGGGAACGGGGCCGGGCCGGCCCAGCTCGTCCGGCGGACCGACCACCACGCCCAGCCGGCGATCCCCAGGTGCAGCAGCGCGAACGCGTACACGCCGACGATGATCGCGTCGAACGCGGTGAGCACGCCGGGCATCATCCCGGTACCGGCCGGCCGGGCCGGCTGCAGCCAGGTCAGCGTCGCGGCACCGGCGAGGATGGCCAGCGCCACCACCAGCGCGCTGCGGTGGTGGCTGAACAGCACCTTGCGCAGCCACACCCAGGCCGCGCAGAGCGCGCACACGCCCAGCAGGCCGAGGACCGCGAGCTGGGCGCCGCGGGTCCAGTCGTGGTGCCGCCCGGACGGCTCCGCGACCGCGAGCAACAGCGCGGCGATGAGCAGGAACGACGAGGTGATGTGCAGGGTACGGCTGCGTTCGGCGTAGACCGCGCCGGACCAGAAGTGGCGGTGGCTCAACATGATCCGGGCCACGTTGAGCCGCCGCGGCCGGTCGTCTCCGGCCGGCCGGTAGTCCTCGTACCGCTGCCTGCTCTGCCGGCTCAGCAGGGCCAGGCCGACCACCGCGAGGACCGGCACCAGGGCGGCGACCGTGGTTCCGCGCGCCGGGTGGCCGGCCAGCCCGATGAACCGCCACCAGCCCTCGATCCGGCAGCTCGCCGAGCGCGTGCACTGCCAGGCGGCCAGGTCCATCGACAGCTGCCCGGCGAAGAGCACGTACGTCCAGGTGGCGGCGAGCGCGATCACCCGTACCAGTGCCTGCTGGAACGCGACCCGCCAGTCCAGGCGGGCGACGCCGACCTCGACCGTGCGGGACTCCGGCCCCCGGTTGCCCAGCGCCATCCAGCCGGCCAGGTTGATCAGGGAGAACGGCAGCAGCATCAACCACAGCGCGCTGCTCAGCGGCCGCGAGGTCAGGCCGCCCCAGGAGTACGCCTCGCGGTGCCAGCGACGGGCGCCGTTGACGAGCCGGTCGGCGCCCCGCCACACGCCGGCCACCTGGTCGCCGGTGACCTGCCGCGGGCCGGCCTCGTCGAGCATCGCGGTCGGCGGCGTCCCTCCCACGCCATGGACCCGCAGCTCGGTGACGCCGTCGGAGTCGATCGACTCGACCGGCCAGTCGAGATCCCCCTCTCCGACGGGTCGGTTGGTCGTCGGCACCGCATGCTTCGGCGTCATCGCGGCTCCCGGGGCTGATTCGATCGATCCGACGCTATCGCGTGGGCGGCCGATCCGCTGCCGGCAACACGACGGGTGAGATGCTGGCAGCCATGGGCACGCCATTCGCTTCGTCGGCCGACCTGTCGGAGAAGACCGAGACCCTGGAGATCCTCGCCGACGGCGTCTACGCGCTGACCGCCGAGGGGGACCCGAACGTCGGCGCGGTCGAGGGCGAGGACTTCCTCGTCTGCGTCGAGGCGCGGGCGACGCCGTACCTGGCCGGGCGCTGGCTGGCGCGGCTGCGGGAGCACACCGACAAGCCCGTGCGCTACCTGGTGCTGTCGCACTACCACGCGGTCCGCACGCTCGGCGCCGCCGCGTTCGACGCGACCGCGGTCGTCGCGCACGAGCAGACCCGGGCTCTGATCGCCGAGCGGGGGCTCGCGGACTGGGCCTCCGAGGCCGGCCGGATGCCCCGGCTGTTCACCGGCGCCGAGACCATCCCCGGACTGACCTGGCCGGCGGTCACGTTCTCCGACCGCCTGGCGATCGACCTCGGCGGGGACCGCGGCCCGCTGGTCCTGCAGTACTGCGGGCGCGGCCACACCGCCGGCGACATTGTCGCCTGGCTCCCGTCGGCCCGGGTGCTGTTCGCCGGGGACCTCGTGGAGGCGCAGGCCGCGCTCTACACCGGCGACGCGTTCCACGCCGACTGGGCCACCGGGACGCTCGACCGGGTGGCGGCGTTCGGCGCCGAGGCTCTGGTCGGGGGGCGCGGCGCGGTGGCCCGGGGCAGGGTCGCGGTCGACGCCGCGGTCGCGCAGACCCGCGACTTCCTGACCGTGCTGCGGGCCGAGGTCGGTGCCGTGCACGAGGCCGGCGGTACGCCGCGGGACGCGTTCACCGCCGCGCATGCCGCGCTCGCCCCGCGGTACGGCTCCTGGCCGATCTTCGAGCACTGCATGCCGTTCAACGTGCAGCGGCTCTGGGACGAGCTGGACGGCGTGGACTGGCCCAGGATCTGGACGGCCGAGCGGGACCGGGCCGTGTGGGCGGAGCTGACCGGGCCGTGAGCCGGCCGGTCCTCGTCGCGGGGGCGGGGCCGGTCGGGCTGACCACCGCGTTGCTGCTGGCCCGCTGGGGAGTGCCGACCGTCGTGCTGGAGGCCGCCGAGGGCTGGGAGCCGACCGGCTCGAAGTCCATCTGCGTGCAGCGGGACGTGCTGGACGTCTACCACCGCGCGGGCGTCGCGGACGCGCTGCTCGCGCAGGGCGTCACCTGGCACGTCGGGCGGACCTACTACCGCGGACGCGAGCTGTTCACCATCTCGTTCCCGGATCCGGGGCGCAGCGCGTACCCGGGGTTCATCAACGTGCCACAGTCTACTGTGGAGCGCACGCTGCTGGCCGCGGTCGCCGCGCAGCCGCTCGTCGAGCTGCGGTACGGGTGCGCGGTCACCACGCTGCGTCAGGACGATCGGTCGGTGACGGTGGACGGCGGGCTGACCGGCAGCCACCTGGTCGCCGCCGACGGCGCCCGTAGCACGGTCCGGGACCTGCTCGGGCTCGACTTCACCGGCGAGTCCTTCGACGACCCGTTCCTCATCGCGGACATCCGGGCGGACCTGCCGTTCGGCGCCGAGCGGCGGTTCCACTTCGATCCACAGTGGAACCCGGGACGGCAGGTGCTGGTGCACCCGCAGCCGGACTCGGTCTGGCGGATCGACTGGCAGGTGCCCGCCGGGTACGACCTGGGCGCCGACCGGGCCTCCGGCGGGCTGGACGCGCGGATCCGGCGGATCACCGGGCCGGCGCCGTACCAGATCGTGTGGCTGTCGGTGTACCGGTTCCACCAGCGCCTCGCCGGCCGGATGCGGGTCGGCCGGGTGCTGCTGGCCGGCGACGCCGCACATCTGATGGCGCCGTTCGGGGCGCGCGGGCTCAACTCGGGCGTGCAGGACGCGGAGAACGCCGCCTGGAAGATCGCCTTCGACCGGCGCGGTTGGGCCGGGCCGGGGTTGCTGGAGTCGTACGAGGTCGAGCGCCGGGCCGCGGCCGAGGAGAACCTGCGGGTCACCGGCGAGACCATGCGCTTCCTCGTGCCCCGGTCCGAGGCGGACCGGGCGCGGCGACGGGAGATCCTCGACCGGGCCGTGCACGACCCGTCGGCGCGAGGGCTGGTCAACTCGGGCAAGCTCGCCGAGCCGTACTGGTACGTCCACTCGCCACTGTCCACAGGGGAGCCTCCGGCGGACTTCCCGACCGGCCCGGGGCATGCCCGCCCGCCGGTGGCCGGCGTGCTCTGCCCGGACGGCCCGACGAGCCTCGGCGGGCGGCGGCTGCGCGAGCTGTTCTCCGGCGGGTTCACGGTGCTCGGTGACGGCCTCGACGTGACCGTGCCGGCGGCGAGTGTGCCGGTCCGTGGGTACCGGCTGGACCGGATCGACCGCGACGGCGTCCTCGCCGCCGCGCTGGAGGCCCGGCCGGGACAGGTCCGGCTGGTCCGGCCGGACGGGCACCTGGCCGCGCTGCTGTCCGGTCCGGACGAGCTGCCGGATGCGCTGCGCCGGGCGCTCGGCGGCACGAAACCGGTTGACGGGTAAGACGACCGGCGACCAGGCTCGGCACCATGACCTCGATCGTGCGGAACATCAACTTCGACTGCGCCGACGCGTACCGGCTGGCCCTGTTCTGGAGCGAGGTGCTCGGGCACCCGGTCGGCGACGAGGACAGCCCCGGCGACCCGGAGGTGAGCATCTCCCCGCCGGGTGCGCCGACGTTCTACTTCGCCGAGGTGCCCGAACCCAAGACGGTCAAGAACCGGGTACACGTCTGCCTGCAGCCGGACGTACCACGCGATGTCGAGGTGGCCCGCCTGGAGAAGCTCGGCGGGACGATCGTGGCCGACCGGCGGGAGCCGGACGGTACCGGCTGGGTGGTCTTCGCCGACCCCGAGGGCAACGAGTTCTGCGTGCTGCGCAGCGCGGCCGAGCGGGCTCGAACCCAGCCGGCCTAGCCGCCGGGTTGGGCGGTACCGATCACGGCCGCGGTGGCCGTCGGTTGGGTGACCGACCCGGTCGGCTCCGGTGCGGGTGTCGCGCCGCCGGTCGGTTCCGGCGCGGATGACGGACCCGGGCCCCCGGCCGGCGCGGACGCCGGTGGGGTCGGCAGCGCGGACGCGGGTGGCGCGGACGGTCGGGCCGGTGACGAGCCGCCGCCCGGCGGGCGGGACCGGGCCTTCGCCGTCGGCGTCTGCGCCGGCGCCGACGAGGGGGCGGTGCCCTCCCGGGCCGGGACGCCGCCGCCGCTGCGCAGGCCGAGCACGCCGACCAGGCCGGCGAGGCCGAGCAGGATCGCGAGCGCGGCGCCGGCGAGCGCGGTCCGGCGCCGGCGCTGCGGTGGCGGGCCCGGGACCACCGCCAGGTCGGTGAGCGTCGGTGGATCGGTGCCCGGTCCGGTCACCACATGGTCCGGCCCGCGGTCCGATTCGACCGCGTCCACGGCGGCCGCTGCCCGGGCGGCCGCGGCGAATCCGAGCGCGTCGGCGAACCGGTCCGCCGGGTCCTTCGCCATCGCCCGCTCGACGAGCGCCCGGACCGGAGGCGGCACGTCGTCGGGCAGTGCCGGCGGGTCGTCGTGGACGTGCCGGAACGCCACCTCGATCGCGCGGCCCCCGGTGAACGGCGGCCGGCCGGTCAGGCAGTGGTAGGCGACCACGCCGAGCGCGTAGATGTCGGTGGCGGCCGAGACCGAAGCGCCGGAGGCCTGCTCGGGTGCCATGTAGAGGGCCGTGCCCATGACCGACTCGGCGCCGGTGATCCTGGTGGCCGCCGCGGACCGGGCCACACCGAAGTCCACCAGCACGACCGTGCCGTCCGGCTTGACCAGCAGGTTGCCGGGCTTCACGTCGCGGTGCACGATGCCGCTGGCGTGCGCCGCGTGCAGCGCCTCGGCCGCCTGCGTGACCAGGGACAGGGTCTCGTCGACCGGGAGCTGGCGCACCGAGTCGAGCATCCGGGACAGTGGCTCGCCGTCGACGTAAGCCATGACCAGGTAGACCGCCCGTTGCCCGCCGGGCAGCTCGCTCTCGCCGTAGTCGTAGACGTCGACGACGCCGGGGTGGCGCAGGCCGGCCATCATGCGCGCCTCGGCCCGGAACCGCGCCTCGAAGCCGGGGTCGGTGAGCAGCGCGGGCCGCATCACCTTGACCGCGACGGTACGCCCGAGCACGAGGTCGTACGCCCGCCACACGTCACCCATGCCGCCGGAGGCGACGGGTTCGTCGAGCCGGTAACGGGCGCTGAGCACGTCGTCGGGGGAGAGCACGGACTACACGTACCCAGCAAAGCCCCTGGCTAGACCTCCCGGACGGCCTGGGCACGTGGCTTCACGCCGGCCTTCGCCACCGGCCGGGCCTGGCCCAGCCGGTGCAGGATGCCCGAGGCGTTCGGGCTGACCTGCACGTCCGCGGGGACCGTACCGTGGTCCGGCTGGCCCACCGAACCACCCGGACGAGGTGACGTCCCCTCACCCTGCCGGCGCCGACGATCTGTCCATGGACCCTCCGTTGCGGATCGCGATGCTGGCCCCGCCCTGGTACGCGCTTCCGCCACATGGCTACGGCGGGCTGGAGGAGGTCTGCGCGGCGCTCATCGACGCGCTGGTCGCACGGGGGAACCGGGTGACGCTGTTCGGTGCCGGCACCGGCACCGCCACCGCAGCCGAGTTCGTCCCCACCGATCCGAAGCTGCAGAACACGCGGCTCAACGAGGGCATGCCGGAGATGGTCCACGTGGCCCGGGCCAACCCGCTGATCGAGGCGGGTGGGTTCGACGTCGTCCACGACCACACGATGGCCGGCCTGCTCACCGCGCCCAACCGTACGGTGCCGACCGTCGCCACCGTGCACGGCCGGCCGATCGGTGAGCTGGCGGACTACCTGCGGCTCGTGGACCGGTCCGTCGCGCTGGTGTCCATCTCGTACGCGCAGCGCCGGCTGGGCGCCGGTCTACCGTGGACGAGCACCATCCACCATGGACTCGCCCGGACCGGCCCGGTGAAGCCGGCGCCCGGGTCCGGCCCCGCCCTGTGGCTGGCCCGGTTCCACCCCGACAAGGGACCGGATCTGGCCATCCGGGCGTGCGCCCGGGCCGGCCTACCGCTCGTGCTGGCCGGCAAGTGCACCGAGCCCGTCGAGCGCCGGTACTTCAAGGAGGTCATCGCGCCGATGGTCGGTCCGGGCGCCGAGGTGGTGCTCAACGCCGACCGGCGGCGGACCCGGGAACTGCTGTGGAACGCCCGCTGCCTGCTGCTGCCGGTCCGCTGGGACGAGCCGTTCGGCATGGTGCTGATCGAGGCGATGGCCACCGGAACACCGGTCGTGGCGCTGAACCGGGGCGCGGTGCCGGAGATCGTCCGGCACGGCGAGACCGGGTTCATCTGCAACTCGCCGGACGAACTGCCCGCGGCGCTGCACGAGATCGGGCGCATCGACCCGGCGGCGTGCGTGCGGCACGTCCGGACCCACTTCTCGGTCGACACGATGGCCCGCCGGTACGAGTACCTCTACCGGCAGTGCGCGGCGAAGTCCGCGGCGGAGCAGGTGGAACTGGCCCAGGTCGCCTGAGCGGACCACACGCGGCCGCGTCGACGTCCCGGCGCGGCCGCGTCGACGTCACGGCGCGGCCGCGTCGACGCGCTCGCCGCGGTGGTAGAGGCCGCGCAGGGCCAGCTTCCCGACCGGCTCCGGCACGTGCGGGTTCACCCAGAGGCCGTCCGCGTGGGGCTCCAGGCCGAGCAGGACGCGCAGCAGCAGCAGCGGCGCGCCGGCCGCCCACGCCTGCGGTGAGCACGCCGTCGGGTACGGCACCGGTACCCGCGTCGCCGCCCGCGGGTAGCCGGCGAACGCCTCGGGCAGCCGGTACGAAACGTGCGGCGCGGCCTCCAGCAGGGCGACCGCGATCCGGGTCGCCTCGGCCCGCCGGCCGTAGCTGGCCAGTCCGGCCGCGACGAGCGCCGTGTCGTGCGGCCAGACGGTGCCGTTGTGGTACTCGATCGGGTTGTACGCCGGCTGCCCGTCGGCGACCGTCCGGATACCCCAGCCGGAGAACATCCGCTCGCCGACGAGGTGCTCGACCAGCTCGTCGACCCGCTCCGGCGGCACGATCCGGCTCCACAGTAGATGGCCCACGTTGGACGCGAGCGTCCGGACCGGTTGCTTGTCGCCGTCGAGCGCGAGCGCGTACCAGCCCTCGTCGGGCAGCCAGAAGTCGGCGTTGAACCGGCGCCGCAGCGCGGCGGCGTCGCGGTCGAGGCGCTCGGCGAGGTCCGGGTCGGCCCATACCTCGCGGGCCAGCCGGGCGGCGCGCCGGCGCGCGTCGTACGCGTACCCCTGCAGCTCGCACGGCGCGCGCGGCTCGGTGGCGAGGGTGCCGTCGGGATGCACTATCGAGTTCCACGAGTCCTTCCAGCACTGGTTCACCAGGCCGGTGTCCGGGTTGCGGGTGCGGTACTCGAGGTACCCGTCGCCGTCGAGGTCGCCGTAGGAGTCCAGCCAGCGCAGCGCCAGCCGGGCCTGCGGCTCGAACGTCCGGGCCAGCTCGTGGTCCCCGGTCCACCGGTCGTACTCGTCGAGCACGGTCAGGAACAGCGGGGTGGCGTCGGCGGAGCCGTAGTACGGCGACTGCGGGTACTGTCCGATGTGGACGAGCTCACCTTCGCGCAGCTCGTGCAGGATCTTCCCGGGCTCGGCGTCGCGGAAGTCGTCCCATCCGGTGGCCTGGCGCAGCGCGAGCACGCGCAGCGTGGTGCGGGCCAGCTCCGGCGCGAACGGCAGGGCCTGGTAGCTGGTGATCAGGCTGTCCCGCCCGAACAGCGCCATGAACCAGGGCAGGCCCGCCCCGGGCAGCGACGAGGCCGGCATGCCCTCGGGGTAGAACCGCAGCGCGGCCAGGTCGATGAGGCTGCGCTGGTACGTGCACCGCAGGTCCTCCCAGTCGGTCGTCAGTACCGGGGCGTTGGCCAGCCACTCCTGCAGGCTCTCCGGCATCTCCGGCTGCCGGATCCGGTGCGGGGCGGGCCGTCCGGGGCGCACGGAGACCCCGACGTCCAGGTACGCCGACCACTTGCGGCCCGGCTCCAGCTCGCCGCGGAACGTCAGCGACTCGTCGCTGACGAACGCTCCGGCCGCCGCGATGATGGTCTCCCGGCAGAACTCGCCGCGGCGGTACCCGAGCGTCAACCCGGTGCCGTTGCGCTCCCGGTAGGCGGCGCGCGGGTCCTTCGGGTGGCCGTCCTTCACCTCGAAGATGTCGGCGAAGTCGGCATCGTACAAGATGGACAGTTCGAACGCGGCCGGCTGCGGGCTGTGGTTCTGGACGGTCAGCTGCTCGATCATGCCGCCCGCGGCCTGGCGCCGGCGGATCACCGACAGCGTCGGATTGCGGTGGATCGAGCCGGTCGGCTCGACGAGGAAGAACACGGCGGTGTCGTACTCCAGGACGGAGGCGCTGAGCGCCTCCAGCGGCCGGCCGTTGAGGAGTACCTGCCAGCGCGACAGGTGGCGCATGTCCCGGTGGAACAGGCCCTGCGGCCGGTCCGCGGTCGGGTGGACGTCGCCGACCCGGTCGCTGACCACGAACGTGTCGCCCTGCAGGATGCTGACCTCGTCGTACCCCACCGGGCGTCCCTACAGCAGCCGCAGTTCGCGGGCCCGGCGTACCGCCTCGCGCCGGCGCCTGGTGCCGAGCTTGCGGTAGATGTTGCGCACGTGCGTCTTGATGGTGTTGATCGACAGGCACATCTCGCCCGCGATCTCCACGGTGGACAGGATGCTCTGCAGGTACCGCAGGACGGTCAGTTCCCGTTCGGTGAGCGGCTCGTCGAGCGGTGGCCCGGGTTCGCCGCCGGATGGCGCGTCGCCGACGAGCTCGCTGACCCAGAACCAGTACGCGGTACCGGAGTCGAGGTGCTCGGCGAGCAGTTCCCGCACCGCTGGTCCGGAGCGGGTGAAGACCCGCCGGTACCCGTCCGGTTCGGCCAGCCGCAGCGCCTGTTCCAGCGCGGTGGTGGCGCGCCGCTGGTCGCCGTCCCGCCGCGCGGCCAGCGCCTCCAGCAGTCCGGCGTCGAGTCGCTGCGCCACCGGCGCGCCTTCGGCGGTCCACGACGGAAGCGCGCGCAGCGCCTCGTCGGGCCGGCCCTCGTGCAGCAGGGTCCGGGCGAGCGCGAGCGCGACCGGGACCGACGGCTTGGCCAGCAACGGGCCGAGCAGGTCCCGTGCGGCGGCCGGCTCGCCGTGCGCGGTGCGCAGATCGGCCTCGGCGGCGACCAGCGCGTGCTCCAGCGACGGCGGTGCCGCCCAGGCACCGAGATCCCGCCGGCCCGCGCGCAGCAGCCGGTACGCCTCCGCCAGCTCATCCCGGTCGCGCAGCAGCGCGACGCGGGCGAGCAGGGTCATCGCGAACAGCGGCGGCTCGCCGCCCGGACTGTCCACAGCGGACAGTTGCGCCGCCGCCTCGCCGGTCCGGTCCCGCTGGAGGTGGACGAGGGCCAGGGCGAGGTGCGCCGGGGCGAGGTGGGCCGCGGTGCCGCACGGGGACCGGTCGAGCACGGCGGTCCGCTCGGCGGCGCCGAGGTCGCCGCGGACCGCGTGGACGAGCGCGAGCCGGCCGGCGCAGGACAGCCGCAGGCACGGATCGCCGGCCCGGTGCGCGGCGGCGAGAGCGTCGGCGAGCGTCGACTCGGCGTCGGCCAGGTCGCCGGCCGCCAGCTGGGCGCTGCCGAGTGCGGCGAGCGCGAATGCCCGCCCGCCGTCGGCCGGATCGGTGAGCCGGTCGACCAGGCGCGGTGCCTCCCGCAGCATGCGGGGTACGTCGCCGCGCAGCTGCGCCTCGGCCAGCCGCAGCGCCGCGGCCGGTGCCCCGGGCCGGCCGGACCGCTCGGCCGTACGCAGGTGCTGGCGCGCACCCTCCACATCGGAGCGCCACAGGCAGGTGGCGGCGCGGGCCAGGGCCAGCTCCGGGTCGGCCTCCTCGGGCGGTACGCCGGCGGGCCGGATCGGTGCGCGGGTGCCGGCGTGTGCCAGGATCTCGGGCCAGTCCCCGGCCAGCAGGGCGAGCGCGTGCTTGCGGTCGCCGGCCGCCAGCGCGTGGTGCAGCGCCTCCACCGGCTGTCCCGCGGACGCGTACCACCGGGCGGCCCGGTCGTTCAGCACGGTGACCAGGCCGGCGGACTCGCGGCGCAGCTCGGCCCGGAGCACGTCGCGGAAGAGCGGGTGGAACCGGTACCAGCCGGGCCGGTCCGCGACCGGGGTGAGGAACACGTTCGCCCGGTCGAGCTCGGCCAGGATGCGGTCGCCGTCCGGCCGCCCGGCCACCTCCTCGACGAGGCCACCGCAGATCCGGTCGAGCACCGACAGGTGCGGCAGCAGCTCGCGGAGGTCCGCGGGCTGGCCGGCGAGGACCTCCTCGACCACGTAGTCGGCGATGCTCTGCTCGGCCGCGGCCAGCCCGCCGGCCATCGCCGCGAGCCGCAGCGCCGCCGGCCAGCCCTCGGTGCGCGCGTACAGCTCGGTCAGCTCGGCGTCGGTCGGTACCAGGCCGTGCGCGGCCAGCAGTTCCGCCGCCTCCGCGCGGGTGAACGCGAGGACGTCGGTACGCAGCTCGGTCAGCTCACCGGAGAGCCGCCAGCGGTGCAGCGGCAGGGACGGGTCGGTCCGGCTCCCGATGACCAGCCGCAGCCCGGGCCCGCTGTGCCGCAGCAGGAACTCCAGGCCGTCCAGGACCTGCTGGTCGCGCAGGTGGTGCAGGTCGTCGAGGACGAGTACGACCGGTTCGTCGGCGCGCCTGGCCAGCACCTCGGCGAGATGGCCGAGGACGGTACGGTCCGGTGCGGCGCCCAGCGGCGGGACGCCGGCCAGCCCGCTGGCACCGGTGGCGGCGGTGTCCAGCGCGGCTCTCAGGTGGGGCCAGAACGTCGCCGAGCGGTCTCCGGCGTCGACCGTCAGCCAGGCCACCGAGGTGCCCGCCCCACCGGCGTCGACCCAGCCGCTGAGCAGGACGGTCTTGCCCCAGCCCGGCGGCGCGGACAGCAGCGTGACCGGTCCCCGGACGCCGGCGGTCAGCCGCTCGGCCAGGCGCGGCCGTGCCACCACGGCGCCCGGCGCGGCGGGAACGGTGACCTTGGACCTGAGCAGCGGCGACGTGGGGTCAGGGGCCTGGTCGTCGGTCGGCCCGATCCCGAGATGCCCGCGCATTCGTCCCACCCCCGCGGAGACGAGCGAGTCGATATGACCGATCTATGGGGGCTTGTTGATCTGTTCGAAGCTACCATCCCGGGTCCGGCACCGCCGCCGCGTCCACAAAGTCACCCGATCCGGGTGAGCGCGCCTCACCCCGGCGCGTGGGAGACGACCATCGGCAGAGCTACATCAGTCAATAGCCGCCCAACCAGCCCGATTCAGCGCGGGTTCATTGCCGAGTCACCGCGCCCTCCTAGCGTCGTCCCGGTCCGGATCAGGAAACGACAGTGGACAGTTGGGAGGCTCCACATGCTCATCTGGTCAAGGACCAAACGGTGGCGGCCGGGGGTGTTCGCCGCCGCCGCGCTGACCGCGGCGACGTTCGGCGTGCTCGCTGCGGCCCTACCGGCGCAGGCCGCCCCGGACGGCAGCATGCTGCTGGGCAATACCACACCGGCTCCGGCCGGGGTGTCGTCCGGGAAACCGAACCCGGCGCTGAAGTCCAAGGCGCGCGGGAACCCGGCGATGCTGTCGCTGCGGGTCACCGACCCGGAGGCGGCGGCCAAGGCGCGGGTGGACACCGGGGGCGTGCCGATCCAGCAGGGTGACCCGTACTACTGCCTCGCGTACGTCGACACCGCGGTGGCCCAGGTCGGCTCCGACGAGTACCTCGAGGAGACCGGGCACGTCGACTACTACGCCCAGCTGGGCTGCAACTTCTACCTCGACGCGATCGAAGGCATCGCCGGGGTGATCGACCGTTCGGAGCCGTACTACGGGGAGAACTACGACGGCGCCGTGCTGGGTACCGGTACGTACTGGTACAGCGAGTTCGACTACTTCGCGGAGAGCTACGGCTCGATCGACCTGCGCGCCCGGCAGTACAACGGCGGCCGCGAGGTGGAGGCCGCGTTCGAGCTGTACCTGCTGGGACCGATCGGGTTCGTCTGGGACGAGTGCAACCCGATCCCCGACCTGCGGTACCTGGCGTGCGACGGCCTGGGCACCGACTTCCTGCACGTCGTGGTCGGGACGGACCGGTTCTCGACCGGGCTGACCCGGGCGTGCCGCAACATGAACGCGACGCTCGACCCCGAACAGGCCCGGATCAACCTACCGGCCGGCAATCCGGCGGCCACCCAGATCCTGAACAAGGCCGAGTTCGCCCCGCTCAAGCAGCAGGTGATCGACTTCAAGCGGAACATCTGCCTGAAGAACAGCGGGAGCGAGGTGGTGAGCCTGGCCGACCAGGCGGGTCAGCAACTCTGGGACGGCGCGGTCGCCATCGCCAAGGCCAACGGCGGTGTCCTGAACGACGACCGCGGGCTGTACTGGGCGCGGCTGCAGATGACCGCGACGATCCACCAGTACGTCCGGTTCAGCATCGACATACCGTCGACGGAGAAACGGCTCGACCGGCCGGCGCGCGGCATGACCAGCCACACCTTCGACCGGGGTACGGCGAAGAAGGCGTTCATCTCCGGCTTCGATCCGTTCGGGCTCGACGGCGCCATCTTCCGCGGCAACCCGTCCGGCGCGTCCGTGTTGAGACTCGACAACGAGATCGTGAACGGCGCCGAGGTCGAGGCGGTCATCTTCCCGGTGCGCTACGCGGACTTCGACGAGGGCCTGGTCGACGTGGTCTTCCGGCCACACGTGCAGGCGGGCTCGCAGCAGGCCACGATCGTCACCACGGTGAGCCAGGGCGGCGATCCGACGCTGTTCGAGCTCGAGTTCTACAACGGCCGACGCCGGGCGTCGTTCGCCGCCGGGGTCGCGGCGCTGCCGGACAACCGCAAGGAGCTCGGCGGCGGCGGCACGTACGACAACCCGATCGTGCCGCCCGGTGCCAACGGTGCGGAGTTCATCCCGAACACCCTGCCGGTCGACGCCATGGTGGCGGGCCGACCGGCCATAGTGGACACCACGTGCGACGAGAAGGCGCCGCCGGGCAGCACGTCCAGGACGTGCGTCGAAGGTCCACGGTTGGGCTCCACCGCGGTGCAGGGCAGCGGTGGCGGGTACCTGTCCAACGAGATCGCGTACCGGGTGACCATGCTGCGGGACGCGACCGGCTCGACCGTACCCGCCGGGCACGTCCACACGCCGATCCTGTCGGCGCCGTCGGGTACCGGCAGCCCGGGCTTCGGCACGGTCTCGGACCAGTACCGCGACATTCTCTCGGCCGGGATCGGGGCACCGCCGCGCCCGGCGGCCCAGGTCACCACCAACACCTCGCTGTACCGGGTGGGTGAGACGCCGGTCTACACGGTGATCGCCGCGCCGAGCTCGGTGATCAAGTGGTCGAGCACCAAGGACGGCGCACCAACCGGCGAGCTGAACCGGGTCTACACCAGCCCGGCACTGGGCCCGACCGACGCGACCGGGACCTGGACCGGTCCGGGTGACCGGGCCTGGACCGACGCGGACGTCGGCACCTGGACCAAGTACGTGCGGGTGAACGGCAGGCTCGCCCAGGTCTCGTTCGTGGTAGTTCCGTAGCGCCTCCGGTTCGGTGGTACCGACCCTTGCGCCAGCATCTCCGTAAGTTTACACTTACCGTTCGTGGACACTTACGGAGATGCTGGCCTGGGGTTGCTGGGCGACCCCACCCGGCGAGCGATCTTCGAGTTGCTGGCCCGTAAGCCGCGCTCGGTGGGCGAACTCGCTCGCGAGCTGCCGGTCAGCCGGCCGGCGGTCTCGCAACACCTGCGGGTGCTCAAGGACGGCGGCCTCGTGGTCGACCGGGCCGAGGGCACCCGTCGCGTCTACCGGATCAACCCGGACGGCGTCGCCGCCCTACGGGCCTACCTCGATCGCGTATGGGACGACGCGCTCACGGCTTTTCAGAAGGCCGTCGAGGCGGCGCCCTTCGCGTCATCGCCCTTCGAACCCGACAAGGAGCAGACATGACCACAGCACCGAGCGTCCCCTCGGTCAACCGGAGCATCACCGTGGCCGCGCCGGTGGAGCGGGCGTTCCGCGTGTTCACCGAGTCCATCAACAGCTGGTGGCCCTCGGAGTACCACATCGGCGCGGCCGAGTTCGCCGAGGCCGTGTTGGAGACCCGCCAGGGTGGCCGGTGGTACGAGCGCGGCGTCGACGGCAGCGAGTGCACCTGGGGCCGGGTGCTGACCTGGGAGCCGCCGCACCGGCTGGTGCTGACCTGGCAGATCAACGGCGAGTGGCAGTACGACCCGGATCCGGCGCGCGCCAGCGAGCTCGAGCTGCGGTTCACCGCCGAGGGACCGGAGGAGACCCGGATCGACCTCGAGCACCGGCACATCGACCGGCTGGTGGGCGGCGAGGCCATGTACGGTGCGGTCAGCGGCGAGGGAGGGTGGGGCTGGATGCTCGACCGCTTCGCGAAGGCGGCCACCGGCTGAGCCGGCGGTACGGCCGGGGACCACTCCGGCGGCCCGGTCGGTGCCGGGCCGCCGGAGATCCCGGCACCGACCCGGAAACCGGGCACGATGCATCGCTCACGGAAGCCGCACCGACACTTCCGGTAGTGGGCTGATCCAAACCCGGGCCCGGGCCCGTACTCCTAGGGGAACCTGGGGGTTTGGTGTATGACCTATGTGCTCAGCGTTGATCACTGGCCGCTACTCGACCGGAGGACGATCGACCGCCATGATGGTCGGGTGGCTCCACGACCCGCATCCGGCCAGCGTGGCGGATCCGCTTCGCCGGCCCACGAGGAGACACTGCTCCGCCTGCTCTACGAGCAGCATGCCGGACCGCTGTTGGCCTTCGTGATGCGGCTGACCGACGGTGACCGGCAGCGGGCGGAGGACATCGTGCAGGAGACCCTGCTGCGCGCGTGGCGTAACGCGCACAAGCTCGGCGCCGGTGGCGACCGGTCGCTGCGGCCGTGGCTGGTCACGGTCGCCCGGCGCATCGCCATCGACGACTACCGCAGCGAGAGCGTCCGGCCCCCCGAGACGTACGACCGCGAACTGGACACCATCGCCGAGGCCGACGAGACCGACCAGGTGCTGCAGATGGTGGTGATGAACGACGCCCTCGCCGCGCTCAGCCCGGCGCACCGGGAGGTGCTGGTCGAGACGTACTTCCGCGGCCGGACCGTCGCCGAGGCGGCGGAGTCGCTGGGGCTGCCCCTCGGCACCGCGAAGTCCCGGCTCTACTACGGATTGCACGCGCTGCGGGCCGCGCTGGAGCAGCGGGGGGTGACCGGAGCATGACGTCGAGTTCTGAGCACTGGGAGGTCGCGTCGTACGCGCTGGGCGTACTCGACGACCACGACATGGCCCGGTTCGAGGCGCACCTCGCCGAGTGCGACCGCTGCGCCGAGGAGCTGGAGTCGCTGCTGCCGGTGACCGGGATACTGTCCTATGTGGACCCGGCGGACATCGGCGAGGCCGAACCGTCGTACCAGGGCGAGCAGTTGCTCCGCCGGATGGCTCTCGTCGTGGCGGAGGAGCGTACCCAGCAACGCGGCCGCCGGCTGCTGGTGCTCGCGGCCAGCTCGGTCGCGCTGCTCATGCTGGTCGGGCTGGCGTTCGTCGCCGGCCGCCAGGCCGCCCGGCCGGCGCCCGTGGCCGCACCCCCGGCGGCGGCCGCCGCGTCGCAGGCACCCGCCACGCCGCCGGCGACCGCCTTCCCGGATCCCGGGTTCGGCGGGCCGGACGTACGCGGCGAACGGTTCCAGACCAAGGACACCGCGACCGGGCTGCGGGTCGACATGCTGCTGAACGCGCAGCCGTGGGGGACCGAGGTCTCGGTGGCGCTCGCCGGCCTGGCCGGTCCGCTGGTCGAGTGCCGGCTGGTGGTGTTCGATGTGGACGGTACGTCGACGGTCGTCGCGACCTGGCAGGTACCCGCGCACGGCTTCGGTACCACGGCGCATCCGGCGCCGCTGCTGCTGCAGGCCGCCACCGCGTGGCCGCGCAAGGAGATCGACCACTTCGAGGTGGTCAGCATCGCACCGCAGGGCGTCTCGGTCACGCTCGCGTCGGTGCGGGTCTAGGTGAGCGTCCGGACACACCCGGGTCACCGCTCGCCGGTGCGGGCGAGCCGGCGGGAGATGTTCTCTCCATCACCCGCCGGCGGTGACGTTCCACGCCGTCCGGCGTCGGCTTGGCCGTGGCGCTCCAGGTGTGGTGCTGCACTCTCCGATTGGGCTATACAGGTTGTATGACAGAGGCGTCAGCAGCTGGACACCCCCTTCCGCAGATCGCCGACCGGCAGACCTGGCAGGCGAAGATCGACGAACTCCGGGTCAAGGAGAAGGCCCACACCAGGGCCGGGGATGCACTGGCCGCCGAACGCCGTCGGCTGCCGATGGTCGACGTCGATCCGCAGACTCCGCTGATCGGAGCCGACGGTCCGGTGCCGTTGATCGACATCTTCGACGGCCGGTCCCAATTGATCGCCTACTTCCAGATGTGGCACACCGGTAGACCCGCGGCGGAGCAGTGCGAGGGCTGTACCTTCTCCACGACCCACATCAACGAGTTGTCCTACCTGCACTCGCGGGACGTCAGCTACGCGACCTTCTGTCAGGGACCGTACGAGGAGAGCTCGCGCTATCGCGACTTCATGGGTTGGACGATTCCCTGGTACTCGGTGCCGCAGGACGCCGTGGACCGGTTGGTCGCAAACCGGCACTTCGGCATCCTGGTCAGCTATCTCCGGGACGACGACAAGGTCTACGAGACCTACTGGACCACCGGCCGCGGCAACGAACTGATGGCACCGTCGTACGGACTGCTGGATCTGACCGTCTACGGCCGGCAGGAGTTCTGGGAGGACTCGCCGGCGGGCTGGCCGCAGCGGTGGAGTTCCAAAGGTGACCAGTTCCGGCTGGCCGGCCGCCCGACCGCCCAGTGGTCACGGATCAAGGCCGGACGCGACGACGACCTCGGCACCCCGTAGGCGGATCGGGCCGAATGCCGCCCAGGTACTCACGCAGCGCGCGCCCGCCGGGTTCACCCGCGGCGGGATGACAATGGCCACATTCGATGATTCATACCCGCGCGCCCCGCGGTCCGTACCTCTTGGTGTCCATGGACACAACGCAGGGAGGGCACGTTGGAACGCGGCACACGAACGACGGTCGTCGCCCTCGGGTTGCTGGCGGCGCTGACCCTGCCCGCCTGCGCGGGAGCCAAGTCCGGCGGCGACTCCGGCAACCAGCCGCAGCAGGGCGCGGCCCCCGCCCCGGCCGCTGGCGGCGGGCAGGCGCCGGCCGGGCAGGCGCCGGCCGGGCAGGCCGCCGCGGTCGGCATCCTCACCGACCGGCTGACCGGCAAGTCGGTCGCCCGGATGGGCAAGGTGGTGACCGACGCGAAGAACTGGATCCTGTACCGGTTCAACAAGGACATCGCCAACCCGCCCACCTCGAACTGCGCCGGCGACTGCGCCAAGGTGTGGCCGCCCGTGCTCGTCAGCGGCAGTCCGCAACTGTCCGGAATAGAGGGTGAGGTCGGCACGATCACCCGCGCCGACGGGGGAACCCAGGTGACCCTCGGCGGTTGGCCGCTCTACCGGTACATCGGCGACCCGGAGCCGGGCGCCTGGAAGGGCCAGGGCGTCAGCGGCGTGTGGTTCGTCGTCTCGCCCGACGGCAAGCCCAACAAGAGCTGCCTGCCCGCCGGCACGCCGACCCCGGTCGCGCCACCGCCCGCGTCCGCCGCTCCCGGCGGCTACTGACGCTGCTCGGTTCCTCCTCAGGAAGCGGCGGCCGGCCCAGTGCCGGCCGCCGCTTCGTTGACTGCCCGCAGTTCGTGGGGCTGGGCGAGGGCTAGGCGACCGCGTGGAGGCGGCGCTTGCCACCGGCGCGGCGGTGCACCGCCTCGGTCCGTGGGGCGTCCGTCGAGGCGAACGCCGGCCCGGCGAGCATCGCCCGGGTCACCGAGGTGAAGGCGCGCGGCGCGTTGACGGCGACCACGCCGACCAACCGTCCTTCGTGGACATAGCTGGCCAGGATCCCGGCCCGGGCCATGTCGCGGCGGCCCGGCCGCATCTCGGTGAGGAAGATGTCCGCCTCGGGCAGCATCGCGCCGGAGACCTGGATCTTCAGGCCGAACTGGTCGGACCAGAAGCGCGGCAGCGGGGTCACCGGCGGGGCCCCGGCGTCGCCGGCCAGCAGCGTCCGGGCCGCGCCGCGACCCAGCTCCCACGCGGCGATCCACTGCCCGCACCGGGCGGGCTTGCCGTCGTACCGCAGATTGGGCCAGCGGGCCACGGCGCCGGCGGCGACGGTGTTGTCCGCGCCCACGACGCGCAGGCTGTCGTCGCACAGCACGCCGTCGGTGAGGTCCAGCCCGGGCGGGGACGACAGCCACTCGGTGTCCGGGCGCTCGCCGATCGCCGAGACCACCACGTCGGCGTCCACATCGGACCCGTCGTCGAGCCGGACCTGCCAGCCCCGGCGCCGCCGGGTGATCGACTGTACCCGGCGGCCCAGCCGCAGCTGGACTCCGGAGTGGGCGATCTCCTCGGTGACGAGCGCGCCGATCTCCTCGCCGAGCGCGCGGGTCATCAGCTGCGGGTTCGAGTCGATGAGCACGCAGTCGCGGGCCAGTGAGCGCACCGCGCTGGCCGTCTCGCAGCCGGTCAGGCCGCCGCCGATGACGCACACCGTCTGCGCGTCGCGCAGGTTGCGGCGCAGCTGCCAGGCCTCCTCGAGGCCGTGCAGGAGGTGCAGGCCGGGCTCGCCGTACTGCCAGGTGGGCGGCGCGACCGGGCGGGCGCCGGTGGCGATGATCAGGCCGTCGTACGCGTACGAGTCGTCCTGGATGGTGTGCACGGTCTGCGCCACCGGGTCCACGCTGGCGATCCGCCGGCCGAGCAGCCAGCGCAGCCCCAGGCCCTCGCGCATCGGCAGCACCACGTCCTTCGGCCGCTGCCGCCCGGTGAGGATGCCCTTCGAGCAGGCCGGGCGGTCGTACGGCGCGTCCGGCTCGTCGCAGATGATCGCGATCTCGCCCTCGTATCCCTCCTCGCGCAGCTCCTCGGCGGCCGCCGTGCCGGCCCGGCCGGCGCCGACGATGGCGATCCGCTCGTACGCGGTCCGGATCCGCCGCCGCCTCACGAGGCACCTCCCCGCCGGGCCTGCCGCTCGCGGTGCAGTCCGGTCACGGTTGCCCCGTTGACCGGTGGGCCGGCGTCGTCCGTCTCGGTACGGCGCGGCGTCAGCACGCTGCTGGGCGGTTTGGCGAGCGCGATCGCGCGGGCGGGGCACACCTCGACTGCGCGGATGACAGCCTCCAGGGAGTCGGCGGGGACGGTGCCGCGATAGCTCAACCGGCCATCCCCTCGGAGCCGGAAGACATCAGGCGCCTCGTGCTCGCAGAAACCGAACCGGGCGCACCGTTGGGCATCGACGTTGACGGTGATCTCCTGGCCCTTCTGGCGCGCGGAGACCCGTTCCGACCGGTCCTTCTTGGCCGCCCGGACCCAGGTCGTGGTGGACAGCCACAGGCCGACGGTCACCAGCCAGGCGCCGAGCACGCTGCCCCACACATAGGTCGGGCCCACGTCCGAACCGGAGATCAGGATATGCGCGACGATCAGCATGAACGCCACGTAGTTGAGCGCGTGCAGAGCGCGCCAGCGGGTATAGCCGAGCTTCTTCTGGATCAGGATGGACAGCGCGGCGGCGGCCATCAGCTCGAGCGAGACCACGCCGACCCCGACGCCGATCGGGTCGTCGGGGTTGATGAACGGCACCAGCACGTCGATCAGCTTGATCGGGCCGAGCGGCGTGGCGATCTGGGCGAACGCGTGCACCGCGGCCAGGCACAGGCCGAGCAGCGAGACCGTGGAGTGGATGCCGTAGATCGTCGCGTGCCGGACGCGGCTGAGCGCCCAGCCATTGCGCAGGATCATTCCGTAGACGACTGCGAGCCACAGCAGGAAAAACGATATGAAGCCCACGGTTGCCGCTATGAGATGTACGCTTTCGGCTGCGCTCCGCACGCGCTCAATCCCATCCGTTCGGCTGACGACACAAGCTTGGTCGGCTCAAGTATGGTATGCCACCGCCGGATGTCAAGGTGGAGCGGAACCCGTTGTCAGCAAAGAAAATCGGGGTTCCATCGAACCGGGCGCATCAGCCGAACGGCTGATGTCGGCGGGCTCAGGCCGGCCAACATAAGTTTGCATTAATCAGGCCTGAAATCCCGCCTATTTCCGTTGCCGCGCATTGACTATTCCGGTATCGATCCGACTACCGTAATCCTGTGTTGCTGTGGCGTCTTTCCTCGAGGATTTGTGCCGTCGCGGCGGTGGCAGCGCTGGGGTCGTTGCTCTACCCGGTCGCCGGTGGTGCCGCCGCCGACCCCGCGATCCCGCGCGGCCACGACCACAGCGCGGACCTGCGCGCGGCCGCGGCGATCGCGGAGAGCTACCGGGCCGTGGACGGCGCGCCGGTCGACGGGCTGCCCGACGGCTGGGTGATGACCGACACCGGCCCGCTCGGCCCCGCCGACCGGGATCTCCTGGTCAAGGTGCGACTCGCCGGCCTGTGGGAGGTGCCGGCCGGCGACGACGCGAACCGGCGCGCGGTCAGCGACAAGGTGCGCGAGGTCGGCCGGAAGATCGCCGCCGAGCACCGCGACCTCGACCAGCAGGTCCGGATCATCGCCGCCGACATGAGCGTGGCGCTGCCCAACGAGCCCAGCACCGACCAGCGCACCTGGCTGGGGGAGATGGCGGCGGCCCGCGGGGCGGAGTTCGACCGGGTCTTCATCGACCGGTTGCGCAACGCGCACGGCAAGGTCTTCTCGGTCATCGCCGGGGTACGGGCCGGCACCCGCAACAGCGCGATCCGCGACTTCGCGGCCGTCTCGAACGCGTTCGTGCTGCGGCACATGACCTACCTGGAGAGCTCCGGCCTCGTCGACTTCGCCACGTTGCCGCTCCCGCCGGACCCGGCGACCGCGGGCAGCGTGCGGCGCACCGGCCTGGAGCGCGGCGGTGGAGTGGACCCGCTGGTCATCTGGCTCGTGCTGATCGCCGCGGGCGTGGCCGCGATCGCGACGACCGCCCGGGTGCTCCGGGCCCGCTAGAACTGCCCCGCGGGCGCCGTGCCCGACTCGCTGACGGCGCCCGCGGAGTTTCCCGCCGTACGCGGAAGGGAGGTGGCTGACACACACGGGTCCTGCGTCCATCTGCCCCGGGCGCCGGTGTCCGCCGGCGCCCGGCTCGCGCTCCGGTCACCCGCGCGTCGCCGCCCGATATAGTGGCACGTCGGCAACGCAGGAGGTGGCGTAAGGAGGCTCGGTGGCTTCTGACCGGGTCCTCACCATCCCGAACGCGATCAGCTTCGTGCGCCTCCTCGGCGTACCGCTGTTCCTGTACCTCTTCCTGGTGCAGCGGGCGGACGCCGCGGCGGTGGCGGTGCTCGCGCTCGGCGGTACGACCGACTGGGTCGACGGGTACCTCGCCCGCCGACTCGGCCAGGTCAGCCGCCTGGGCGAGCTGCTCGACCCGTTCGCCGACCGGCTCTACATCCTGGCCACGCTCGTCGCGTTCACCGTGCGCGAGGTCGTGCCGTGGTGGTTCGCGGTGGCCCTGGTGGCCCGGGACGCGGCCATGCTCGGCACGCTCGCGCTGCTGCGCCGGCGCGGCTACGGGCCGCCGCCGGTGCACTACCTCGGCAAGACGGCCACGTTCATCCTGCTGTTCGCGTTCCCCGTCCTGTTGCTCAACACCGCCGCGCCCTCGACGGTGGCCTACGCGTCCGGATGGGCCCTGGCCTGGTGGGGTCTGGTCCTGTACTGGGCGGCCGGCGTGCTCTACCTGATCCAGGTGCGGGAGCAGGTGACCGCATGAGCTCACCGTCCGGGAGCCGGACCCCCGACTACCTCACCGAGCTGTTCCTGGACCCGCTCGACCCGGCCTACGCGGCCGCCGCCGAGCGCCGCGCCCGCCGCGGTGCGGAGAAGCCGTGGGTACGCCGGTCCGCCCGCGCGGCCAGCCTGCTGACCATCGCGGTGGTCGGGTTCCTGCTCGCGGTCGCGTACCGGCACGTGGTCGCGGCCGAGCCGGAGAGCAGCCGGATCCGGGCCGGCCTGGTCAACGAGGTGCATTCCCGGCAGGCCACCACGGACGAGCTGACCCGCCGGGCCGAACAGCTGCGCGACGAGGTGGACCGGCTGCGCCGGGCGGCGCTGGCCGAGGACGAGGCGAACCGGCTGCGGATGCTGGCCGCCGCGGCCGGGCTGGGCAGGGTACGCGGGGACGGGGTGGTGGTCGAGGTGGCCGACGCCCCGGACGGGGCCGACCCGGTCACCGGCGCGTCCGGTGCCGAGAACCCGGGCCGGGTCCGCGACCAGGACCTGCAGGCGGTGGTGAACGCGCTGTGGAACGCCGGCGCCGAAGCCGTGGCGATCAACGGCCAGCGGCTGTCCAGCACCTCCACGATCCGGCGGGCCGGCTCGGCGATCCTGGTCGACTTCAAGCCGGTCACCAGCCCGTACCGGGTGGAGGCGATCGGGCCGGACGACCTCGACCGGCGGTTCGAGCGGTCACCGACGGGTGAACTGTTCCGGTTGTTCTCCCGGGCGTACGGCATGTCGGTCCAGGTCCGGCGGCAGGCGGATGTGACACTGCCCGCCGCCACCGATCCGCAACTGCGCTACGCTCGGCCGCCGGGCTCGCCGACACCCTCCGCGACGGGAGGTCGCTGATGATCGCAGTGCTCGCGCTCGTCGCCGGCATCGCGCTCGGCGTACTGCTGGAGCCGACGGTGCCGGTGTGGCTCCAGCCGTACCTGCCGATCGCGGTCGTCGCCGCGCTCGACGCGGTGTTCGGCGGCATCCGGGCCAAGCTCGACGGGATCTTCGACGACAAGCAGTTCGTGATCTCGTTCATCTCCAACGTGCTCGTGGCGGGGCTGATCGTGTACCTCGGTGACCAGTTGGGCGTCGGCGGCCAGCTGTCCACCGGTGTCGTGGTCGTCCTCGGTGTCCGCATCTTCGGTAACGTGGCCGCGATCCGCCGGCACCTGTTCCGGGCGTGAGGTTGGGACGTGCACAAGGACACCGGGCTGGGTTGGCCGGACGACGCGGACCGTGGACTGCCGCCGCCGTCCCCGGCCGCGTCGCCCTCGCCGTCGCCGTCGCCGTCGCCGTCGCCGTCGCCGTCGCCGTCGCCGTCGAATGACGTTGGCCTATCCAGCGAGGCCCGGGTCGCGCGGACGCGGCGGTGGTCCGTGGCCGGCGCGGTGGTCGGGTTGCTGGTGGGGCTGCTGGGCTTCGCGCTCGTGGTCCAGCTCAAGAGCAACGCGACCGACCCGGAGCTGGCCGCGGCGCGCCCGGAGGACCTGGTCCGCATCCTGTCCGACCTGGAGGCCCGCGAGGACCGGCTGCGCCAGGAGATCGCCGAGCTGGAGAGCGTCCAGCGGCAGCTCGCCTCCGGGGCGCAGGGCCAGCAGGCGGCGCTGGAGGAGGCCCGCCGCCGCGCCGACGAGCTGGGCATCCTGGCCGGCACGCTGCCGGCCGAGGGCTCCGGGCTGGTCGTCGCGTTCGAACCCGGATCGACCAAGCCCGTCAAGGCGAGCGCGATCCTCGACGCGGTGCAGGAGCTGCGCGGCGCCGGCGCGGAAGCCATGCAGATCAGCGGCGCCAGCGGTACACCGGTGCGGATCGTCGCCTCCACCGCGTTCACCAACGTCGACGGTGACCTGATGGTCGGCGGCCAGCGGCTGGGGGCCCCGTTCACGCTGACGGTCATCGGCGACCCGCAGACGATGGAGACCGCGCTGAACATCCCGGGCGGGGTGGTCGAGTCGGTCGAGAAGGACGGCGGTACGGTGACCGTGCAACGACCGGGGCAGGTCGCGGTCACCGCCCTGCACCGGCAGCCGGATCTCCGCTACGCCCAACCGGCGTCCTGACCCGCTTATCCCGAGGAGTCGCAGGTGATTCCCGACGAGTTGCTCTACACGCCCGAACACGAGTGGGTGGCGCCCGCCGACGGCGGGCCGGTGCGGGTCGGGATCACCGACTACGCGCAGGACGCGCTCGGCGACATCGTCTACGCGCAGCTGCCGGACCCGGGCACCGCGGTGCAGGCCGGCGAGGCGATGGGCGAGGTGGAGTCGACCAAGAGCGTGTCGGAGATCTACTCACCGGTCGCCGGCACGATCGTGTCGCGCAACGACACGCTCGCCGACGCGCCCGAGCTGATCAACGCCGATCCGTACGGGGCCGGGTGGCTGGTCGAGATCCAACCGGCGGATCCCGCGGCGCTGGAGGACCTTCTGGACGCCGACGGGTACCGCGAGTTGGTGGAGAAGTGAGCTGGCGAATGGGCCTGTTGGTTCCGCTCGCGAGCTCGCGAAAGTGTCCGCGAGTCCGGTTGACCCCTCATTTCGGCCATGGCTAGGCTCGCCGAGTTAACCGTGAACCTTCGGTTGAGCGTCCGGGTACGCCCCGGCCGCACCGCGATCGATGAGGTGGTCCGATGACGCGTCCTGACGACGAGTTCCCGCCGCTCGACGTCACGTCGACGCTGAACCTGGGCGCGCTCGACGAGGCGCTCGAGGGGCCGGACGCCGACGTCGTGCCGAGCCGGATGTCCGGTTCGCTGCCGCCCGGCATGGCGCTGCTGGTGGTGCGGCGCGGCCCCAACGCCGGCGCCCGCTTCCTCCTCGACCACGACGTGACCACCAGCGGGCGGCACCCGGACAGCGACATCTTCCTCGACGACGTCACGGTGTCCCGCCGGCACGCCGAGTTCCACCGCGACGGCGGTACCTTCACCGTCCGCGACGTGGGCAGCCTCAACGGCACGTACGTCAACCGGGAGCGGGTCGAGGCGGCCACGCTCAGCAACGGCGACGAGGTCCAGATCGGCAAGTTCCGGCTGGTGTTCATCGCGGGCCCGCGGCCGGACGAGGAGGTCGGCCGGTAGTGTCGGCCGGCGGCGCGGCCGCTGCCGGCGCCAGAGGCCCAGCCCCGATGCTGATGAGCATCGGGGAGGTGCTCGCGCACCTGCGCGGGGAGTTCCCGGACACCACGATCTCGAAGCTGCGCTTCCTGGAGGCCGAGGGCCTCGTGGAGCCGGAGCGCACCCCGGCCGGGTACCGCAAGTACAGCTGGGACGACGTGGCCCGGCTGCGGTTCGTGCTGACCGCGCAGCGGGACCACTACCTGCCGCTGCGGGTGATCCGGGAGCAGCTGGCCGGGTACGACGCCGGCCGCCCGACGCTCGTGCCGGTGGGCCAGCGCACGCCCGGCGAACCGGAGACCCGGCTGACCCGCGAGGAGCTGGCCGAACGGTCCGGCGCGCCCCCGGGCCTGCTCTCCGACCTGGAGCAGCACGGCCTGCTCGCCGCGCGTACGGGCGGCTGGTACGACCAGGACGCGCTCGCCGTCGTCGCGGTCGCGGTCCAGCTCGCCGAATACGGCGTCGAGCCCCGGCACCTGCGCGCCTACCGGACCGCTGCGGACCGTGAGGTTGGTCTGTTCACGCAGTTGGTGGCACCGCTGGTGCGCCAGTCCGACCCGGCCGCCCGGGCCCGGGCCGAGGAGACCCTCCGTGAGCTGGCTGCCTTGTCGCAGCGCCTACACGCCGCGCTGGTTCGGGCCGGGTTGCGTGACACGCTCGGGGGCTGACGCCACGACGGGCGTGTAACGTGCAGGGGAGACGAGCAAGAACACGGAGGCGGAGCGGTGCGCGAGCTGAGCGTGGTCGGGGTTCGGGTCGAACTGCCCAGCAACCAGCCGATCGTGCTGCTCAAGGAGGTTGACGGCGACCGCTACCTGCCGATCTGGATCGGTGCGGTGGAGGCCACCGCGATCGCCTATGAACAGCAGGGCGTCAAGCCGGCCCGGCCGCTCACGCACGACCTGCTGCGGGACATCCTCGCGGCGCTGAAGACCCCGCTGGTCGCGGTGGAGATCGTCGAGCTCAAGGAGAACGTGTTCTACGCCGACCTGCTGCTCGGCGAGAGCGTGCGGGTCTCGGCCCGGCCCAGCGACTCCATCGCGCTCGCGCTGCGGGTCGGCGCCCCGATCCGCTGCGCCGAGCAGGTGCTCTCCGAGGCCGGCATCGTCATCCCCGACGAGCAGGAGGACGAGGTCGAGAAGTTCCGGGAGTTTCTCGAGCAGGTCCGTCCGGAGGATTTCGCGGGATGAGAACGGGACCGGAACCGGCGGCGTGTTGCGGAGGACTCTTTCGCGGCGTGTCGCGGTGAACCCTCCGCACGATCTCTCGACCTCAGCTATAGGGTTGCCGTGACGCGGCACCGCGGAGCGGGGAGGTAGTCGCATGGAGCATGCGCCGGACCCCGGTCTCGACGAGACCGTTGGATATCGAGGGGTCACCGCGTGCAATGCCGCCGGGATCAGCTACCGGCAACTGGACTACTGGGCCCGGACGTCGCTGGTCGTGCCCAGCATCCGGGACGCGTCCGGTTCCGGGACATCCCGGCTCTACTCGTTCCGTGACCTGGTCGTCCTCAAGGTCGTCAAGCGGCTGCTCGACGCCGGCGTCTCCCTGCAGAACATCCGCAAGGCGATCGACACGCTGCGCTCGCACGGCGTCGACGACCTGGCCGGCATCACGCTGATCTCGGACGGCACGACGGTCTACGAGTGCCGCTCGCCGGAGGAGGTCGTCGACCTGCTCCAGGGCGGGCAGGGCGTGTTCGGCATCGCGATCGGCGGGGCGTTCAAGGAGATCCAGGGCTCGCTGGTCAACCTGCCGGCCGAGTCCTCCGCGGCAGCCGCCGAGGAGTCACCGGCCTCGCCGGGCGACGACGAGCTGGCCGCGCGTCGGGCGCGTCGCCGGGCCGGCTGACGTTGCTGCACCGGCTGCCGCGCCGGGCCCTGATCGAGCTGATCCTCGTCATGGCGGTCGTCGGCCGCCGGCTCTGGCTCCGCGTCGCCGCCCGGCTGGCGATCGCCCAAGGCCGGTACGAGGACCCGGTGCTCCTCCGGCCGCACGAACCCGGCGTCCACGACGCGTTGCCCGGGTAGCCACGTGCTGGCCATCCAGGCACGGCGGCTGTTCGACGGGCAGGAGGCCCGCGACGAACGGGTCGTGCTCGTGGACGGGTCGCGGGTCATCGCGGTCGCGCCGGCCGCGCCGGCCGGGATCCCCCTGCTGGACCTGGGCGAGGCCACCCTGCTGCCCGGGCTCGTCGACGCGCACCTGCACCTGGCCCTCGACGGCGGCGCCGACCCGATCGGCCGGCTGTCCACACTGGACGACAATGCGCTGCTGGACACGATGCGGGCCGCCGCGCGTACCACTGTGGACGCCGGCGTGACCACGGCGCGCGACCTGGGTGATCGTGGCTACCTCGGCGTACGCCTCAAGGCCTTCCGTACCGGACCGCGGCTGCTGGTCTCCGGCCCACCGATCACCGTCCCGGGTGGACACTGCTGGTTCCTCGGTGGCGAAGTGTCCAGTGTGGACGGTCTGCGGACGGCTGTCCGGGAGCGGGCCGCCCGCGGTGTCGACGTGGTGAAGGTGATGGCCAGCGGCGGCAACCTGACGCCGGGCTCGCGCTCGTGGCTGGCGCAGTACACGGTGAACGACCTGCGCGTGGTGGTGGACG
>Ga0209382_10000916_pt1 | contig 47699 bp, 35 predicted proteins | sample SoiMetdeltSBSDD5_FD_187599 | JGI IMG/M metagenome (GOLD analysis project Ga0209382, IMG submission 187599) | Bulk soil microbial communities from a Populus tree surrounding site in Tennessee, USA - Soil MetaG P. deltoides SBSDD5 (SPAdes) (version 2) | ecosystem: Environmental > Terrestrial >...
CCGGTAGATCGTCCGCGCGACGAGCGACACGAGGGGCCGCACGCCCTGGGGCCCCCGCGCGGTGAGGGTCTCCACGATCGCCCGCTCGAGGGCAGTTTCGGGCCCCCGGGCCGGCGGGACCAGCAGTCGCACCGGCGCCGTCTCCTCGAGGGCGGCGAGCCGGCGTCCCGGCCTGCCGCGCCACGCGGCGCGCGCCGCCGTCAGGACGCTCACGCCCGGACCTCGGCGACGTCCCAGTCGAGGACGCGGGCCAGCCGGAGGGTGTCGTCGCGGAAGACCTCCGTGAGCCGCTGCCGGAGCGCCGGGTCGAGCGGCGGCCGCGCGTAGGCCTGGCTGTTGACCTCGCGGAGCCGCCGCAGCAGCCCGAGCCGGCGGAGGCCGAGCATGCGCGCGCAGCGACCCCCCAGCCGGACCAGCGCCGCCGGGGGCCGCTGCGTGAACTGTCCGAGCCGCTGGAAGCGATGGACCTTGCTCTCGTTCACGGGCTCGAAGTGCCGGCGCCCGTCCGGTTCGACCCCGAGGAACGCGAGGACGTCGCCGTAGACCTCCGCGGTCCGGGCCTTGAAGTCCTCGAAGCGCACGAACTTGACCTGGCGACGCGGGAAGACCTCGAGGAGTCGCTGGCACTGGGCGCCGAGGCTCGCGACCTCGCGGTACATCAAGATCTTCACGTCGTGGCACTTCGGGGGCACGTGGTGGCCCCGGGCGCGCAACTCCTGAAGGCCCCACGCCCGCGCGAAGTCCCGCTCCGTCTCGTTGCCGCTGTAGAGCAGCTGCGCGTGGAGCGAGTAGACCATGTCCACCGGGTTGCGGAGCATGACGATGATCTTCGCCTCGGGGTCGAAGGCCCGGATCCTCGACAGGGCCTCGGTCGAGTACAGGTAGTACACCGAGCCCTCGCCCACCGCGGTGTGCTGCGGGCCCGCGTCGCGGAAGTACTCCAGGTAGGCCGACTCGTGTGTCGCCATCCGGTACCTCGGCAGGTCGGTGGCGAAGTAGTGCGGCTCCTTGGGCAGCGAGAAGAAGATCTGGGGGTGCCGGCGGAGGTAGTGGCTCAGCGCCGTCGTCCCGCACTTCGGGGCGCCGACGATGAAGAAGTTGGGGCGAGCCGTCATCGGACGTCTCCTCGGGGCCGATCGATCAACGGGACGAGGTGCGCGAGCAGCTCGTCGACGCACTCGTCGAGGGGCCGGCCCGTGGTGTCGAGGCGCAGGAACGGGTCCTCGGGAGGCTCGTACGGCGACGACACCCCCGAGAACTCCTCGATCTCCCCGGCCCGAGCCTTCCGGTAGAGGCCCTTGCGGTCGCGCGCCTCGCAGACCGCCAGCGGCGTGGCCACGTGGACCTCGTAGAAGCGGTCGGCACCGACGATCGCGCGGGCGTGGTCGCGGTCGTCCCGGAACGGGGAGATCACCGGGACCAGCACGATCGTGCCGGCGCCGTTGAAGAGCCGCGCCACCTCGGCGGCGCGGCGGATGTTCTCGGCCCGGTCGGCCTTCGAGAAGGACAGGTCGCGGTTCAGCCCGAAGCGCAGGTTGTCGCCGTCGAGGACGACGACGTGGCGCCCGGCCTCGACGAGGCGTTCCTCCACCGCGGCGGCGATGGACGACTTACCCGAGCCGGAGAGCCCCGTCAGCCACACCGTGACGGCCCGCTGGCCGAGGAGGCGCTCGCGGTGGTCGTGGGTGATCCGGCTGGCCTCGCGGGCGATGTGCTGCGATCGCGGGGCGGCGTCGGCGAGGGGGCCGCGTCGCTGCGCCTCCGGCATCCGGTCGATGACCATGCCGGCGCCGACCGTGTCGTTCGACACCGGATCCACGAGGATGACGCTGCCCGTGAGCCGGTTGCGGGAGTACGGGTCGAGGCACAGCGCGCGCGTCGTGCGCAGCGCCACGCGCCCGATCTCGTTCAGCGTGAGGGGCGCCGACGGCACCCGGCTCAGCGTGTCGACGTCGACGCCGTACTCGATCCGCTCGATGGTCGCCCGCGTGGTACGGGTCGTGTGCTTGATCAGGTAGGTCCGGTCGGGCTGCATGGGGGTCTCGGCCATCCAGACCACCATGGCCTCGAAGTCGGTCTGGATCCGCGGCACGTTCCGGGCGTGCACGAGCATGTCGCCGCGGGAGACGTCGATCTCGTCCTCGAGCGTCACCGTCACCGACATCGGCGCGAACGCGTGGTCGTGCTCGCCGGCGAAGCTGCTGATCGATGCGATGCGGCTGGCCTTCATGGAGGGCACCGCCAGCACCTCGTCGCCGATCTTGACCACGCCGGAGGCGATCTGCCCGGCGAAGCCGCGGAAGTCGAGGTGGGGACGGATGACGTACTGGATCGGCAGGCGGAAGTCGATCAGGTTGCGGTCGCTGCCGATGTACACGTTCTCCAGGTGCTCGAGGACCGACTCGCCGTGGTACCACGGCATCGCCGCGGAGCGGCTCACCACGTTGTCGCCCTGCAGCGCGCTGATCGGGATGAACGTGAGGTCGAGGACGCCGAGGCGCGTCGCGAACTCCCGGTAGTCGGCGACGATCCGGTCGAAGACCTCCTGCGCGTAGCCGACCAGGTCCATCTTGTTCACGGCGATGAGCAGCCGGGGGATGCCGAGGAGCGCCGCGATGAAGGAGTGGCGCCGCGTCTGGGTCAGGACGCCTCGCCGGGCGTCGATCAGCACGATGGCCAGGTTCGCCGTGGAGGCCCCGGTGGCCATGTTCCGAGTGTACTGCTCGTGGCCGGGCGTGTCGGCGATGATGAAGTTGCGCCGCGGCGTCGAGAAGTAGCGGTAGGCGACGTCGATCGTGATCTTCTGCTCGCGCTCGGCCTTGAGGCCGTCGGTCAGCAGGGCGAAGTCGAGCTCGGGGCCGGTGCCAACGCGGGCCGAGTCGGCCCGGAGGCCCTGCAGGTGGTCCTCGTGGATCGACTTGGCGTCGTAGAGGAGGCGGCCGATCAGCGTCGACTTGCCGTCGTCGACGCTCCCGAGAGCCGAGAAGCGGAGGAGGTCCCGGGCGGCGTTCCGCTCGAGGACCTCGCCGATGCGGGGCCGGGTCGCGGTCGTCATCTCAGAAGTACCCCTCGCGCTTCTTGGTCTCCATGGAGCCGTCGGCGTCGTGGTCGATGACGCGCGTGCCGCGCTCGGAGGTGCGCGTGACCATCATCTCCTCGACGATCTCCTCCAGCGTCGTGGCGCCGGAGCGGATCGCCCCCGAGCAGGGCACGCAGCCGAGGCTGCGGAACCGACACAGCACCCGCTCGACCGTCTCGTCCGGCCGGGGGGCGTAGCGCTCGCCGACCGCGAACGCGCCGTCGAGGACGATGAGCTGGCCACCGCGGACCACGACGTCGCGCTCGGTGGCGTAGTAGAGCGGGTTGATGGGGATCTTCTCGACGTAGATGTACTGCCACACGTCGAGCTCCGTCCAGTTCGAGAGCGGGAAGACCCGGATCGACTCCCGGGGCGCCAGCCGCGCGTTGTAGAGGTTCCACAGCTCCGGGCGCTGGCTCTTCGGCTCCCACTGCCCGAACTCGTCGCGGAACGAGAAGAAGCGCTCCTTGGCCCGCGACTTCTCCTCGTCGCGGCGGGCGCCGCCGATGGCGGCGTCGAAGGCGTGGTGCCGGAGGCCGCTCAGCAGCGCCTCGGTCTTCAGCAGGGCGCAGCACCGCTGCGTGCCGAGCGTGAAGGGGTTGGCGCCGTCGGCGATGGCGGCCTCGTTGCGCCACACGATGAGCGGCGTGCCGATCTCCCGGGCCACGAGGTCGCGGAACTCGACCATCGCGCGGAACTTGTAGCCGGTGTCGACGTGCATCAGGGGGAACGGGATCCGCCCGGGATGGAACGCCTTCTGGGCCAGCCGGAGGAGGACGGAGGAGTCCTTGCCGATCGAGTAGAGGAGCACGGGCCGCTCGAACTCGGCGGCGACCTCGCGGAGGACGTGGATGCTCTCGGCCTCCAGGTGGCGGAGGTGGCTCAGCGTGTACGTGTGGGGCTGGGTCGTCATCGAATCGGATCTCCTCGGTGAAGTCGCGCGGCGCTCACCGGTCGCCGGCGTCGCCGAAGCGCCAGATGACGTTCTGACGCCGCGGGTGGCGGAGCCGGGTGGCGAGCCCGAGCCCGATGCCGATCAGGCTCCAGAAGAAGATCTGGCTGGGCAGGTGGTGGAAGGTGTTCATCGACGCCATCGAGACGAGGTACCCGGCCAGGGACGACAGGATCGCCCACAGCAGGGTCTTGAGACGCTCGTCCCGGGCTCGGTAGTGGGCCTGGAGGATCGCGAGGATCGTCGCGATCACGATCCACATCAGGAGGAGCCAGCCGACGACCCCGTGCTCGACGAGCAGCGTGAGGTGCATGTTCGACATCGGTGGCCGCGGGGCGCCGGCCTCGGTGGGGGCCTGGCGGCTGGCGACGACCTCGGCGGTGCCGCTCGCGCCCGTCCCGATCAGCCACTGCAGCGGCGACCGCTGCAGCAGCACGGTGCGCTCGTCGAGCCGGCGGCCCACGTCGCCGACGACGTCGGGGAGCGTGAACCGCGGCAAGCCGAGCGAGACGAGCAGCAGGATGCACAGCAGGAAGACGCTGACGAAGGCCAGCACGCCGGACCGGCGGCGGCACAGGAACAGGGTGCCGGCCACGAGGAGCGCGAGCAACCCCACACGCGTCTGGGTCAGGAAGACGCCGACGAAGGAGATCGTCGCGCAGACCAGCCAGAAGTCGCGCAGCCGGAGGTCGCGGGCCGAGGTCACCTCCGCGAGCAGCAGCGGCATCCCCAGCACGAGGTACACGGCCAGCTCGACCGGGCTGTTGAGGATCGACGACACGGTCGTCAGGCGGATGGGCGCGGGCCCGGCCACGGCGGCGCCGACCACGGCGTTCAGGGCGAAGGTCTCGAAGAGGCTGAGCAGGGAAATGACCGCGGAGGTCAGCGCGACCACCCGGGCGATCCAGGTGATGAAGGTCGTCGTCGCCAGCGTGTTCACGATGACGAAGGCGGTCAGGAACCCCGTGACCGCGTAGTAGGTCGCCCCGCGCAGCGCGACGAGCGGACGGTCGGCGAGCGCGGTGGACGCGAGCGTCACGAGGACGAAGAGCGCGATCGGCAGGTTGATCGGCGACCGATAGAGCGAGAACGGCGCCGGCCGCACCTTGAGGAACACCCACGCCGACAGCAGGATCAGCGCGAGGCTGACGGCGTCGATGGCCAGCCCGAGCCCGGGCAGGGTGAACACCGGGTGGACGCTGACCGGGACGAAGGAGACGAGCAGGAAGAGGAACAGGACGAACAGCCCCATGCTGAGCCAGCGGTCGAGGATCTTGACGAGCGTCAGGGCCAGCAGGCGGACGTCGAGGAGCAGAGAGCGGTTGCGGATGTACGCGAGGTCGTAGCGGTGCTTGTTGCGCGGCGAGGTGTAGTAGCCGCCGCGGAGCTGGGCGATGCCGGTGATCCCCGGCGGCACGAGGAAGCGCCGGGCGTAGCCGGGGATCTCCTGGCTGAGGCGCTCGATGAAGACGGGACGCACCGGGCGCGGCCCCACCAGCCCCATGTCGCCCTTGACCACGTTGAGCAGCTGCGGCAGCTCGTCGAGCTTGGTCCGCTTGAGCAGCCGGCCGATCGGGGTGCAGAAGACGTAGCGTTCGTCGGCGCCGATCAGGCGGGCGCCGATCTTCCGCTCGGTGCCCTCGAGCATCGTCCGGAATTTGTAGATGGTGAACGGGCGGAGGCCCTGGCCGACCCGCTCGCCGCGGTAGAAGACCGGGCCCGGGCTGGACAGCTTGATGAGCAGGGCGATCGCGCCGAACAGGGGGCTGAGCATCAGGAGCGCCAGGGCGCTCACGACGCGTTGAGCCATCGAGGGATGCTCGGACTGACGGCCGTCCGGCGGCGGCAGGGCCGCACGCCGACGCCGGAGCGCCGGGGTGGTGGTCGGGGGTGGAACAGTCGCTAGACGCGCCATGGTAGACACCTCTGTCCGGCTCGGGACTTCGAGGAGATCGCTTCCTCGCTCATCGGGACGGTGGGGGAGTGATAGCGATGACGGGTCAGACCACCGTCAGCGTGGCCACAGGTCGGCATCGCGGCTGTCATGACCGCGACGCCTTTGTGCGGTGGCCGGGGCCGTTGGTCCGGCCGTTTGGTAGCACTGGCCGCTACTTGTGGGTGATGGTTCGCTCCGGCACGACGATTGCGGGGCCGCCGCCGCAGCGGACGACCTTTCTCGACAAAGGCAAACCCGTTGTGAAGCGGGGACGCAAAGCCGCGGATCAGGAATCGGCCTGACTGCCGGGCTGCCGAAGGAAGGGACGTTCACGACCCCAACCGGACCGGGGGGTCGTCCGCAGAAAAGGACGACCACCGGTGGGAATCGCTCCATTCCTCCGCGGACCGGCGCCTCGCCGTGTCCCTCACGTGCTCGCGCTCGCCCTGGGCCTCGGGCTCTGCCTCGGGCTCGTCACCACCGGATCGGCCGACCCGGCCGCGTGCCCGAACACCGGCCTCCCGGGAACCCCGTACGAGGGCTTCGGGGCCGACACGCCGGGCGGCGCCGGCAAGACGGTGTACCGCGTCACCACTCTCGCGGACTCCGGACCCGGCAGCCTCCGCGACGCGCTGGCTGCGGGGCACCGGTGCATCGTGTTCGCGGTGACGGGCGACATCGTCCTCAAGCGACAGCTCTACGTGCGCGGCGCCTTCGTCACCATCGACGGCTTCAGCGCCCCGGCGCCGGGCGTCACGCTGCGCGACTACGGCCTGAGCGTGTGGGGCAGCCACGGCGCCCACGACGTGATCGTGCGCGGCCTGCGCTTCCGGAACGCGGGGCAGAAGACGTGCGCGGCCGGCGAGTGCTGGGACGGCCTGCAGATCAAGAGCGGCGCCTACCGGGTCGTGATCGACCACGTCTCGAGCGACCGGGCCAGCGACGGCGCGCTCGACATCTGTGACTCGAGCGACGTCACGGTGCAGTGGTCCCTGCTCTCGGGGACCCGCAACCAGTCGCTGATCGATCGGGCGGTTCGTGTGTCGCTGCATCACAATCTGTTCGTGAGTGGGGACAACCGGAATCCGCAGGTGCAGTGGGACGACACGCTGGCCACGGCGCCGTCGGACACCGTGCTCGACTTCCGGAACAACGTCGTGTGGGACTTCGCGGGCTACGGGGCGATCGTCCGCGCCCGCGCCACCGTGAACGTGACGGACAACTACTTCTATTCGTCGTCCCGGCCCAGCGCGGCGCAGGCCCTGATCGTGGATCGGCAGGGGCGCGCACACGCGGCGGGCAACCACAGCGGCAACGGCGCGGACATCGACGCGCGCGGCACCGACGCGCGGGAGTTCCGCGCGGCCGCGGTGGGCATCACCGACGCCTGCCGGGCCGCCTACGAGGTGCAGGACGAGGCCGGCGCGCGTGGGGTCGCCTTCGGTCCTGACGCCGTCGACGAGCGCTACCTCGGCCGGATGCCGGCGACCCAGCTGCCCGGCTGTCTCGCCGCGCTACCCGCGCCCGCCTCACCGGCGCCGTCGTCGCCGACCAGTGGGCCCGCACCGTCGGCGCCAAGCACCACGCCGGGCTCGAAGCCCGATCTCGTGACGACCTCGCTCGTGATGCCGTCGACGGTCCACCCCGGCGTCGGATTCCCGATCCAGTTCGGGCTCACCAACCGCGGGACCGCCCCGGGCGCCGGCTCCAGGGTCCGGATCTACCTCTCGACGGACGACAAGTACTCGGCGGGCGACGTGCTGCTGCGCGAGCGCTCCGTCGCGCCGCTCGCGCCCGGGAAGTCCCAGTGGCACGGGATCACCGAGGTCGTGCCCGCCAACGTCACGCCGGGCTCGTACCACGTCCTGCTCGTGGCCGACGCCGATGGCGTCGTGGGCGAGGGGAACGAGCGCAACAACGTCACGACCGCGGCCGTCGCCGTCGTGCGCCCGACGCCCTCGGCGCCGACTCCCGACCTCGTCACGAGCGGGGTATCGATGCCGACCGCTCTGCGACGGGGCGGGGCGTTTCACGTGGCCTTCACCGTGGCGAACCGCGGCACCGGGACCTCGGCGGGCTCGCGCGTGAAGATCTATCTGTCGACCAAGCCCGGCGGCTCGGCCGGCGACGTGCTGCTGCGGAGCCGGGCCGTCTCGGCGCTGGCGGCCGGCGCGTCCGAGCCGCACGCGCTCACCGAGGTCATCCCGCCCGACATCAAGCCGGGCTCCTACTACGTGCTGCTGGTGGTCGACCCCGGCGCCGCCGTCTCGGAGCTGAACGAGCGCAACAACGTCACCGCGACCGCGGTCACCGTCCGCTGACGGCGACCCGGACCCCGGCGACCGTCGCCGGGGTCGCCTCGCACGGTCGCACCTCCTCGGATCGCGCGGGCGCGCGCAGGTACTCGTCGCACCACAGGCTGAACATCAGCAGCGCGTAGATGTTCCGGCTGTAGTCCGCCTCGCGGGCCTCGTGGGCGCGGATCATGGCCGACACCGCGGCCGGGTCGAAGAAGCCGGCCCGGCGCACCCGCGCCTCGCTCAGGACGTCGTGGACCATCTCGCGGAGGTCGCCCGTGAGCCACGACGCGATGGGCACGTTGAAGCCCCGCTTCTTGCCCGACAGGATCCGCGACGGCACCGTGCCCGCCATCGCCCGCTTGAGGATGTACTTCGTCGTGAGCCGGTGCACCTTCAGATCCGGGGGTAGGCCGGCGGCGAACTCCACGACGCGGTGGTCCACGAACGGCACCCGGACCTCCAGCGACGTGGCCATGCTCATGCGGTCGGCCTTCACGAGAAGGTCGTCCGGCAGGTACACGGTCAGGTCGATGTGCTGTAGGCGCGTCAGCGCGTCGGGCGCGCCGCAGCCGTCCCACGCCTCCCGGTAGAGGCGGGCCGCGTCATCGACGGCCGGCGCTCTCGCGTACAGCGTGGCGCGCGCGTCAGGGCTGAAGACGAGTTTCCACCAGCAGTGCGCGTCCGCCGGCGGTAGGTACGCGCCCTCGACGAACCGCTTGGCCTTGTAGTCGAAGCTCACGCGCCGATGCGAGGTCGGCAGCCGGCGGACGAGCGCCGGGAGGAGCGCCGTCAGCGGCCGGGGGATCCGGCGATAGGCGGTGGCCACCTTGTACGCCCGGTAGGTGAGATAGCCGCCGAAGACCTCGTCGCCGCCCTCGCCGCTGAGCGCCACCGTCACGTGCTGGCGCGCCAGGCGGGCGACGCAGTAGACGGGGATCGCCGAGCTGTCGGCGAAGGGCTCGTCGAGGGCGCGCACCAGCTCGGGGAGCAGGGCGGCGGCGTCGGGACGCACCACCAGCTCGTGGTGCTCGGTCCCGAACGTGCGCGCGACGACGCCGGCGCCGTCGAGCTCGTTGTACGAGCGCTCGTCGAAGCCGATGGAGAACGTGCGGAGCGGGTCGACGTCGAGCTCGCGCATCAGGGCGACGAGCGTGCTCGAGTCGACGCCGCCGCTGAGGAACACGCCGAGCGGGACGTCGGCCAGGAGGTGCTCGGCGGTGACGCGCCGGAGCAGGGCGCGCAGCTCCTCGGCGTAGTCGGCCGGCGACCGGGGCCGGGCCGGCAGCGCCGGGTAGGCGAGCGACCAGTAGCGCCGCTCGACCACGCCCGCCTGCGTGCAGCGCAGAAGATGGCCGGGCGGCACCTTACGGATCGCGCGGAAGATGCTCTGCGAGCCCGGCACGTAGCCCAGCGCGAGGTAATCGTCCAGCGCCTGCAGCTCCACCTCGCGCGACACGTCGTCTTGCAAGAGCGCCTTGATCTCCGAGGCGAAGAGCACGCGGCGGCCGTCGGCCACGTAGTAGAGCGGCTTGATCCCCAGGCGGTCGCGGGCCAGGAGGAGCACGCGCCGCCGGGCGTCCCACACGGCGAGGCCGAACATCCCCGTCAGGTGCTGGACGAAGTCCTCACCGTGCTCCTCGTACAGGTGGACGATGACCTCGGTGTCACTGGTCGTCGCGAAGCGATGGCCCGCCTGCTCGAGGGTGCGGCGGAGCTCGCGGTAGTTGTAGATCTCGCCGTTGAAGACGGTCCACACACTGCCGTCCTCGTTGGCCATCGGCTGCCGCCCGGTGGCCAGGTCGATGATCTTCAGCCGTCGCATGCCCATGCCGAGCTCGCGGTCGACGTGCACGCCCTCGTCGTCCGGCCCCCGGTGGGCGAGGACGCGGCACATCCGCCGCACGGTGGCGGCGTCCACCCGCCCACCCGGCTCGAGGCTCAGCGTTCCGGCGATGCCACACATGCGGAGATCTCCTGGGCCGACGGCCCGCGCGGGGCCGCGCCGTCGAGGAACCGCTCGCTCCACACCGTCAGGGTGAGCAAGCGGAAGACGATGTCGGGGGTGATTGGTGCGGCGCCCCGGGCCGTCAGCCGCCTGCGCAGCCGCAGATAGAGCGGGCGCAGGTGCTGGTAGAGCCAGGGGTGCCGCTTGATGCCGCGCGCCAGCGTCGTCGCGCAGCCCCCCGGGCGGCGGCTCGGGTCGACCGTGACCGGCGTCGTCGTGGCGAGCAGGCCGGCCAGGGCGCCGCGCGAGGCGTGCAGGCGCTCCTGCACGAGCCGCTGCAGTCGCGCGTCCGTGCCGAGTCGCTGATGCCAGTCGACGAGATTCCAGTGCCGGGCGACGTGCTCGAAGAGGTCGGGAAACATGCCGACCACGGTGCGACGGAACAGGGCCTTGTCGAGCCGGTACCGCAGCGGCAGGGTCGTGACGAAATCGAGGAGGTCGTTGTCGAGGTACGGACGACGCGCCTCGACCTCGAGCGTCTTGAACGCGTTGAGGGGGTGCAAGTAGTACGTCAGTCGCTGGTCGAGGTACAGGAAGTCCTTGCGATCGTGCACGCCGCCGGCGGGGCACCGAGCGAGGATCTCGGCGAGGAGGTCGTCGGCCAGCCCCTCCAGGCGCCGGTGCTGCACCGGGTTCAGGAGCGTCCGGTAGGCCGGGAGGTCGCTCAGCGGATGGATCCCGATCGACTGCAAAGCCGTGCGGTCGTCGAAGGGCCCGGCGTGCCAGCCGAGGCACTCGTCACCGCGGAGCAGCACGTCCACCCCGAGCTCCTCCCGGATCTTGGCGAAGATCGTCAGGCCCTCGGGGTAGTTGCCGCACGAGGCCGTCATGCCGTCGCTCAGGTAGACGGACTCCTCGAGATGGTCGGGGAGCGCCTCGGGACGCAGCCGGAAGAAGTGGTGCTTGGCGCCGACGCGCGCAGCCACGTCGCGGGCGACCCAGCAATCGCTGCCCGGCACGTCCTCGTCCTCGCCCCACGAGATCGTGATCAGCTCGGCATCCGGCCGCTCCGCCAGGTAGCAGCCCAGGATCCCGCGCGAGTCGTAGCCGCCGCTGAGGAGGATGCCGTAGCGATGAGGGCTGCGGACCCGCCGGCGGACGGCGGTGCGCACCAGCCCGGCGAGTTCCTCCCCGAACTGCCGTTCGCCGCGGTCCGGTGCGTCCTCGCGGAGCCGGTAGTCCCAGTAGCGGTGGCTCCGCAGCCCGTCGCGGTCGAGGGTCAGGACGGTGGCGTGGTCGACGCGGCGAACGCCGTCCACGGCCGTGTCGCCGTTGAGCCAGAAGCCGCTAGCGAGGAACCCCGCGACGGCGCGCCAGTCGAGGCGGCGCTCGAGCGCGGGTACGGCCAGCAGCGCCTTGAGCTCCGGCGCGACGTACAGCGTGGTGCCGTGCTGCCAGTAGAACAGCGGGCGCGACGCGGTCCGGTCGGTGGCGATGACCGCCCGCGACTCGACCGCGTCGAGCACGATCGCCGTGAACGACCCGTTGAGCCGGGCGGCGAAGTCCGGGCCGTGGCGGCGATACGTCTCCGCGATCCACGGCAGCAGGCGCCCGGCCGCCGCGTCGTCGTACACCTCGCCGTCGAGGAAGATGGTCAGGCGGCCGTCGTCGGTGACGTAGGGCTGCGGCGCGGGGTCGAGGACGACGCCGTGGACCCGCGCGAGCGCGACGCCGGGGCTCGTGTGCGCGTCGACGCGATACCACGGCCGGTGGACGATCGACGCCGTCATGCGCTGGAAGACGGCCACGTCGACCCGTCGCTCCCGCTCCATCTCGAGGATCCCGACCAGGCCCGGCACGATCAGGCCACCTGCGCCAGCGGTCGCCGGGCGACCTCGTCGTACAGCGCCTCGTAGCGGTCGACGACGGCGGCGAGCCCGTAGCACTCGACGATGCGGCGGCGCGCCAGCTCGCCGAGCGAGGCGCGCCCGGCCGGGCCGAGCTCGACGAGGCTCGCCCACGCTCCCGCGAGGGCGGCGGGCTGCCGGGGTGGAACGACGCGGCCGACCTCGCCGACGATGAGGGCCGAGTCGCCGACGTCGGTGGCCACGCAGGGCACACCGCACGCCATGGCCTCGCCCAGCACGTTCGGGAAGGCCTCGCCGTACGCGGCGGCGGAGGTCAGCACGTCCAGCCCGGCGACCAGGCGGGGCACGTCGTCGCGCCGGCCCAGCAGGTGAACCCGGGCGGCCAAGGTGGGGGCGGCGAGCAGCCGCGCCAGCTCGGCGTTGCCACGGTCCATGTGGTCGCCCGCGAGGACGAAGTGGACGTCGGGATGCGACGCGAGCAGCAGGCTCGCCGCGCGCAGGAAGCCGGCGTGGTCCTTCATGCGGTGATAGCGGGCGATCTTGCCGATGAGGAGCGTGGAGGAGGCGAGGCCCAGCTCGGCGCGCAGGCGCCGCCGCGCCTCCTCGGACGGCGCGAACCGCTCGGTGTCGAAGCCGTTGGGCACGACGACGCGCGCCTCGGCGCGGTAGCCGAGCGCCTCGTGCTGCAGCGCGCTCGTTTGCGCCGCATAGATGATGCGCTCGGCCGTGCGCGAGCCCCGCGCACCCAGCCGCACCGCCGCCGCCATCAGGCGCGGCTCGTCGGCGAGGTCGGCCACCGAGTGGCGGATGTTCCACAGCACCGGCACGCGGCGGGGCAGGAGCAGCTGGGCCAGCCGGGCGGCCAGCCCGCCGTGGTATTGCCAGCCCTGGATGACGTCGGCGGTGACGTGGCGGGCCAGGCGCAGGAAGCGCCAGACCGCGGCCGGGGCCGCACCGCCCAGGCACAGGCCGACGCAGTGCACGGGCACGTCAAGGTCGGCGATCCGCTGCCGCAGCGGACCCTGCCCGGTGAGGCAGACGACGACCGGCTGGAACCGCGCACGGTCCATGGTCGACAGCAGCTTGTAGAGCATCATCTCGGCGCCGCCGACGGACAGGCCGTTGATGACGTGCAGGACACGGACGCTCATCGGCGCGCCGCGGGCTCCCCCGTGGCCTCGGGCGTGGCCGCCGGCGCCCAGGCCCGGTGCTCGGCGATCGAGCACGCGCGACGAGCGGCCACGCGCGCGTAGACCCGTCGCCCCACCCAACGCACGCCGGGCAGGTAGAGCAGGGGGAGCACGAGCCACGCGGCCGGGAGCGTCCAGGCGAGCGCGCGGTAGCCGTCGAAGCCGAGGGTGATCCGCCCGCTCGGAGCCACGACGTGCATCTCCGCCATGCACGTCTCCTGGCTCAGGTGGGGATAGCGCCGGGCCACCTCGGGCCAGTCGCCGTGCACGTCGTGGATCGCGACGCGCCGCAGCGGATCGAGGGCGCGCACGACGGCCATCGTCCGCCGGCACAGCCCGCAGGAGCCGTCGTAGAGGACCGCGTAGGTCGGCCGGCCCGCCCACCGTCCGACGATCCAGTCGCCCAGCCGGTCCCACGGCACCCACACGAGGTACATCACGAGGAAGTCGCGGAAGAGGATGCCCATGAGCAGCCAGATGCCGACCTGCATGAGGAACAGGCTCGGGATCAGGACCACGCGAAGCCACCGGCTGAAGAGCGCCAGCGGCGCTGCCGTCTCCAGCAGCACGGTCATCGCGGCGATGCCGCTGGTCAGCCAGCGGTGCGGCGCCAGGGCGAGGCTCCACCGCACCGGCGGGTGGTGCGAGTAGTGGTGGTTCACGAGCATGTTGGCCATGTTGTCGGACGTGATCCAGCGCAGCCCCGACTGCCGGAGCTTCGACGTTCCGGCCCCGAGGAACACGAGCGTGATGAGGACGCATCCGAGCCGCAGGGGCCACGTGTACTCGCCGCTCGAGCGCGGGCCCTGAGCGAGGGTCGGACGGCGCACGAGCGCGACGAGGCGGTCGATCGACCAGCCGTCGCCGCAGCGCGAGCAGGCGAGGATGCCGAGCATGAAGACCGTCAGGGCGTCGCCGTGATGCACCTTGCCGAAGTTGTGGGGCAGGCCGATCAGGTACAGGCCGATGACGAACGCGACGATCGTGCTCGCCCGGGTGAAGAGACCGACGCAACTCGCCGCCAGCGCGACGGCCCAGACGACGGACAGCAGGTGCAGGGTCGACTCGGGGAGTACGACGAGATGGACGACGCCGAACAGCCGGATCGGATGCCAGAAGACCTCCGGCACGGTCGCCCAGGCGGCGACGTCCTCGCCGCCGTAGAACAGGAGCGTGGTGCCGTAGAAGACGATCCGCCAGATCGCCAGGTTCGTCGGGCGCGCGGGGGCGAACCAGAAGGCGCGCCAGTGCTCGACCACCGTGCTCATCGCGTGGGCGCTCCGCCCTCGACGAGTCGCACCTCGTGGAGCACGCGGATCGCGTCGGGCTGGTCGCGGTTCTCGATCTGGTGGTGCTGCGTCCACGAGGCCTCGACCAGCTTGATGGCGAGGATGCGCGGGCCGTGATGCACCCCGCTCAGGCGCAGGCGCTCGTAGCGCGCGCCCGCGTCACGGAGCACGTACTCGACGGCGGCCTCCGCGTCGGGACGCCGCCGGAGCTTCTTGATCGACCCCCGGATGCGCTGGTCGTCCAGCGGCGCGAAGTAGGCGGGGACGTTCAGCGACACGTCGCCCGAGTCGGTCACGCCGTACAACGACAGCCGGGACGACACGTCCCTCGGGGCGAGTCCGGAGAACATCCCGTAGTGCGAGAAGGGCCAGTGTTCGGTGCCCGTGACGATCTCGAAGAGGTGCCCGCCGACCACCACGACGATCACGGCGGTCACCAGCAGCCCCCGCCGCCCGGTCGGCGGGGCGGCGCTCGCAGCGGGGAACCGCCGGGTCAGGAACTGCTGGACCCCCGGCCGCGTCGCGGCGACGAGAGCCAGCGCGCCGAGCGCGGCGAGCGCAAACACGACCGCGCCCGTCCGTTGCACGCGCGCGAGGTAGTGCTCGAGCGGCAGGTGGCCGCGCCGCGGTAGGAGGTCGCTGAAGACGGCCGGCAGCGTCCCCTGGTGCGCGTGACGGATGAAGACGGGGAGGACCAGCGTCACGAACAGCGCCCAGGCGACGAGGGCGGCGGCCGCGAGCAGGGCCACGCGGAGCGTGCGGCGATCGTGGTCGTTCATGGAAGCATGGGAGCGGACGGGATCAGCACGAGGGGCGGCCGTCGGCGCCGGGCACGCAGTCGACCCGGTAGAGCCAGTAGGACTGTCGCAGCGCGCCGCCGGTGGAGCCCGGGGCCATGGCGGCCCGGACGCCGAAGACGCCGCGCTCGACGGGCTGGTGCCGGGCCACGCGCGGGACCAGGTCCGTCACGTCGACGTCGTTGACGGCGATGCGGCTCAGCGTGCCTCGCGTCACGTCGTGCTCGAGCTCGAGCTCGTACTCGCCGGCCACGGCCTCGACCGGCAGGCGGGGCGGCGCGATCGTCACGTCGGCCCGGTAGCCGGCGGCGCGGTCACCCACGCGAACGGTCAAGCCGCTGGGCCGATCCCCGGCCACCGTCATGCCGACGAAGGTCGCGTGCGTGTCGGCCGGCACCGCGGGGTCGGCGAGCAGGAGCAGCCCGGCCTCGTGCACGCCCCGTCCGGCCCGCCCGCCCTCGCCGGCGGCGAGCGTCACGCGCGTGCGGTAGCGGACGACTCCACGAGCCGGGCTCGGCGTGCCCTGGACGAACGCGACCTTCGCGGGCGACGCGGCCGTCAGCGTCAGCGAGGTCTTGTCGAGCGCGGCGACGACCGGTCGGGCGCCGTCGTCCAGGTCTCGCCGCTGCCACCGCGCCTTCTCCGGCAGGCCTCGGTTGAGGTCGGCGGCGTCGTCACGGTTGAAGTGGTCTCGGAAGACGAGGCGCCCGGGCGACGCCGGCGGCGTGGCGGCGTCGATGCGCAGCGCGTTGAGCCGCAGGCTGTGGAAGCCGGGATCGACCGTACGCGTGAGCTTCTGGCTCCAGTGCTCGGCGTAGCGGTGGCCGCCCCAGCGTCCCCACCACTCGCCCCAGCCCTCGTACCACGCGCCCGGGTGGCGCCACGTCCAGCCGGGGTAGGCGGGATCGCCGACGACGATCCGCAGCTGACCGTCGCTGACCTCCACCACACCCTCGCCCTCGACCAGCGTCGGGCCGGTCGTCGCGAGCGGACGGCCGTGCTCGGATCCGGCGAAGACGGCGTCGTGCGCGCGGCACTTGAAGCCGCGCTGGTCGACGAGCGGCAGCGGCCGGCCGGGGTCGACCGACGCGCAGCCGACGCGGTACCACCCATTCGCGAGATTGACGCGGAAGACGAGCGGATGGTTCTCGCGATGGGTGCCCTGCCAGTGCGCGAGCTCGGGCCGGCCCAGCAGCCGCGCCGACGACCGCACGCCCGTCGGCAGCACGATCGTCGCGTCCTCGCCGCGATCGGCGCCGCTGTCGGGCGGCAGGGCCTGCACCCAGCCGTAGCCGCGACTCGCGCTGTACGGCTCGCCGTGATACGCGACCCAGCCCGGCGCCGCCGCGGTCCGCTGCCGCGCGCGCGGCTGGGCCATCACGTCGATCCGCAGCGGCGTGGCGACGGGCCGCGCGACCGACGGCGGCTCCGCGCCGCGCCGTCGCTCGTCGCCGTCCGGCCGGGACGTCGCGAGCGCCGCCACCAGGAGGAGGACCGCCGCGCCGCCCGTGGCCACCGTCATCGGCCGGCGTCCGCGAGCGCCGGCTCGGACGCCGCCGTCGGGCGGCGGCGCGCCAGCACCGTGCCGAGGTGGTCGGCCAGCCGGATGGCGAGGGCCACGATCGTGAAGGTCGGATTCGCGTAGCCGCTCGTGGGGAACACCGAGCTGCCGGCGACGTAGACGTTGGGGACGCCGTGCAGCCGGCAATCGGCGTCGACCACGGACGTCGTGGCGCTCGTCCCCATCCGGGTCGCGCCCATGTGGTGCGAAGCGTCGTCGTTGATCGGCCACGGGTCGGCGTCGGCCAGGTCGGACGCGAGCGTCCCGAGGCCGGAGGCGCTGAGCTCGTCCGCCAGCACGCGGTGCAGCTCGACGAGCGAGCGCCGGTCGAGGGGCGTGGGCGAGTGCCGCACGAGGGGCAGCGGCTTACCGTAGCGGTCCTTGGCCGACGTCAGCGTGACCCGGTTGTCGGGGTGCGGCTGCATCTCCATGAAGTTGCGCAGCCGCACCGCGCTCACCCGCGGCCGCGTCTTCCGGTCGAACACGCGGTGGAAGACGTACCGCGCCACCGGGCCCGGTGTGCGCAGCATGGCGCCCGCGAGGCGGGGCAGGGAGGGCACGGCGCCGAGGATCTTGATGCCGGAGTCGTCGCCCGTCTCCGCGTAGTCGCGCAGGGCCGCGAACTCGCCCTTGTACTGCTGCAGCGCCTCCCACAGCCCGCGTCGGGACTTGATGTAGTTGATGAGGAGCTGCACCGCCTCCACGTCGGACCAGGGATAGAGCGGCTCCAGCCGGACGTAGGAGTTGAGGACGCCGAGCTGCTCCTGGGTTCGGTCGTCGAGCCGCAGCGCGAGGTAGGCGGCCTGGTGCCGGTACAGGCAGCCGAAGTAGGCGGGCAGGTGCCGCAGCTCGACGGCCAGCGTGACGAAGCCCCGGGGGTTGCGGGGGTGATTCATGAAGTAGCGTCCCACCTGGTCGCGCTCGTTGCCCAGCCCCTCGGCGCACAGGTCCGTGGAGTTCAGCAGCAGCCGCGCGTTCTCGATGCCGCCGGCGGCCACGACGAAGACCGAGGCCCGCACGCGGATCGTCGCGTCGTCACGCGTGCGGACCTCGCACGCCTCGATGCTCGAGCGCGACCGGTTCGCCGACAGCTCGACGACCGCGGCGTCGGTGTAGAGGTCGACGTCCGGCGACTCGAGCAGGGCCTGCAGCCGCGTCGCGAAGCGCTGGGGCTGCGTCGGGGCGATCAGCGCGCGCTCGGCCAGCCGGCTCCAGGTGAAGGCGCAGTCGCCCGCGCTCTTCAGCGCGGCCGCGTGGGACGGCCCGTAGAGCTCGGGATGGGGGAAGCCGTAGCGGTCCGCGGCCTGCGCGTAGTAGGGATCGAGGTCGCGCTCGCCGAGCGGCCAGCCCGAGAGCGGGACCCAGGGCCGTCGCCGGAAGTCGATCGCCTCGAGCGGGGCCGACAGCCCGTCCCACGTGGACGACGTGCCGCCGATCACGCGCTGCCGGGAGTCCGCGCCAACGACGATGTCCCCGTCGGTCAGCACGGTCTTGAGGCGGTCCGCGTGCTCGGTCTGCCGCGCCTGCCCGCTCTCGAGGATGCACACGCGCAGCCCGCGCCCGCGCAGCTCGTTCGCGACCGTCAGGCCGGCCGGGCCGCTGCCGACGATCGCGACGTCGTAGGCCAGCGTGGTGGTGGTGGACAGCGCGTTGGCGTCGATGATCATCGGGGCGCGGCGAACACGAACTCGTTGTTGCCGTTGGCGTTCGTGGTCTTGAGCCGGGTCAGGACCAGGTCCTTGCTGCGGTAGAAGCCGAAGATCTCGTCGGCGCGGGCGACCTCGAAGGGGAAGCCGCCGAGCCAGTCGTGCCAGTCGCGGACGAGCGACATGCCGCGGTGCGACTTGTACGCGGCGAAGGCGTTGCGTCCCGTCACGGCACTCTTGAGCGCCTGGCGGAGGAACAGGTAGGGCATGTACGCGCCGCAGACCGCGGCCCGCCCGACCGGACCCCCGCAGTACGTCCGCTTGACCCACCACCAGACCCGCGAGGCGACGCCCTGATCGTTGTAGATCGCGATGAACAGCCGCCCGTTCGGGGCCAGGGGGATGCAGATGTTGTCCAGGGCCTGCCACATGTCGCCCGTGTGGTGGAGGACGCCCCACGAGTAGACGACGTCGAAGGCGCCGAGGGATTTCAGATACGGCACGTCGAGCACCGAGCCCTGCTGGACGTCCCACCGGGTGTCGCCGGGGAAGAAGCGGTCCCGGAGCGCGCGGCCGCACCGGACGGAGTCCGGGTCGTAGTCGAACGACACGACGTCGGCCCCGAGCCGGCGGGCGGCGAGCGAGAACAGCCCGCTGCCACACCCCGCGTCGAGGAACCGCAGCCCCGTGAGGTCGTCGAGCTCGAGCATGTCCCGCAGGGACGACTCGGCCTCGGTGATCCGCGACTCGTCCAGGCCGGCCAGGAACGCGGCCCAGTTCCGCCCGAAGGCGAACCGACGCTCAGACGGCATCCTCACACCTCGCGCGACGGGGATGGCCCTTCTCGAGCAGCACCGTCACGCCGGACACGTAGCGGAGCGGGAACACCAGGAGCCAGTCGATCAGCACGGACCGCGTCCGGGCGTACTCGTAGAGCGAGGACTGCGCGCGCCGACGTCGGATCTGCTGCACGTAGAGGTCCCGGGTGTAGCGCAGCGACGGCAGGAGCCCGCGGGTCCTCGCCATCGCCAGCACGTCGCGGTGGCTCACGTAGCGGCTGTGCCTCAGCACGTCCTCGGCCTGACGGGCGCAGTACTCGGGCAGGGGGACGTGCATGCCCAGGGCCTTGCGACCGGCGGAGCCGATCCCGAGCCGGCCGCAGAGCAGGAGGAAGCCGCGGAGCAGGTCGTAGTCGGCGATGCGGTGCGCGTAGGGCACGCCGACGCGCCGCTCCATGACGACGTGCTTCAGTGGAAACAGGAGCACGGCGAAGCCGCCCCGGGCGAGGCAGCGGGCGATCTGGCTGAAGCACCAGGCGTGATCGCGGAGCCGGTCGCCGAGCTGATGCGAGACGACGACGTCGAAGAAGCCGTCCGGGTATGGCCACTCGGCCTCCGACGCGATGCGGACGACGCGGTCCGTCCACGCGACCTCCGGGACCTGCCGGCTCAAACTCTGGAGCGTCGCGCCGGCGTCGTCGTCGGGCCGCTCGTGCACGTCCAGACCGTAGAGCTCGTACCGCAGCTGGGGATGGAAGATCCGCAGCGCCTGCGCGAAATAGGCGAGCAGGCGACCGTCACCGCAGCCGGCGTCGAGGACCCGCACCACCGCGCCCGGCCCGAACCGGACCGACTCCGTGTTGATGACGCTGAGCAGGTGGACGTCCGCGACGGGCCCGGGCCGGGGGACGGTCAGCGGCGTCGCCCGGTCCGTGGTGTCGCGCGCGCCGGCGCCGGTCGGCGGCGAGAACGGCGAGGCGGGACGGGACGCGTCGGCGGTCAGGCGTAGCATCGCCGGGTGACCTCGGTGAGCGTGATGGCCTCTCGCGGGTCCGCGGCGCGGGGCCGCCACAGCGAGCCGTCGTCGAGCATGCGGAGCCAGATCTCGAAGTTCAGCAGGACCCACAGGCGATGGCGGTGCTGGTGCGTGCCGTCGACCTGCTGCTGGAAGAGTCGGCGGACCGTCGCCTGGTCGACGTACTCGCGCAGCCGTGCGTGCGGGCTCAGCAGGGTGTCGTGCACGTAGTCCCGGAGCTGGTGCCGGAACCAGTGGGCCAGCGGCACCGTGAAGCCGTGCTTCTTGCGCCGCAGCAGGGCGGGCGGCAGCAGGTCGCGGAAGGCGAGCTTCAGGATGTACTTCATCTGGGTCCGGCGGATCTTCATCTCGGGCGGCAGCGAGGCGACGAACTCGAGCACGGCCGTGTCGAGCATCGGCGAGCGCGTCTCGAGCGCGTGCGCCATGCTCATGCGGTCCATCTTCACGTGCAGGTCGTCGGGCAGGTTGGTCATGAATCCGATGTGCAGGAGGCGGTGCAGCAGGGGCCCGGACGCGGCGTCCCACCGGGTGAAGCCGCCGTAGACCTGCTGCGGGTCGACCCGCCCGGCCAGCTCGGGCCGCAGCAGGGGAAGCAGCCCCGGCAGGGTGAAGAGCGCGCTCCAGCCGAGGAAGCGCTGCGCGGCCGGCGCGCCCGCGTCGTCGAGGAAGCGCTCCAGCCGGCGCCGCACGCTGTAGTAGCCGTGGCCCCGGGGCAGGCACCGCGCGACGGTGCGCGCCACCGGCGTCAGCCAGCCGGGCACACGCTCGGCCATGAGCACGCCGAGGAAGCGGTCGTACCCGGCGAAGACCTCGTCGCCTCCGTCGCCGTTGAGGACCACGGTAACGTGCTCCTTCGCGAGGCGGCTGACGATGTAGGTCGGGATCGCCGACGAGTCGCCGTAGGGCTGGTCGTGGTGCCACAGCAACGACTCGACGAGCGCGACGGCGTCGGTGCCGACCACGCACTCGGTGTGGTCGGTCTTGAAGTGGCGTGCCGCCAGGGCGGCGTAGGGCCGCTCGTCGAACGACTGGTCGCCGCTCCAGCCGATGGTGAACGTCCGGACCGGCTCGCGCATGAGCTGGGCCATGAGCCCCACGACGACGGAGGAGTCGAGCCCGCCGCTGAGCAGGGCCCCGAGCGGGACGTCGCTGATGAGCCGGCGCGCGACCGCGGCGGTCAGGAGCGAGCGGACCTGGGCGGCCGCGTCTGCCTCGGAGAGGCGATGCCCGTTCTCCCGCGGCGTGAAGTCCAGGCGCCAGTAGCGGCGCGGCTCCGTGAGCCCGCACGCGTCCAGCACGACGGTCGACGCCGGCGGCACCTGGACGATCCCCGCGTACATCGTCGAGGGCGCGTGCACGTAGCCGAAGGCCAGGAGCTCGGGAATCCGGTCGACCGCGGCGCGGCGCTCGATCCACGGGCAGACGAGGATCGCCTTGAGCTCCGAGGCGAAGGTCAACCGGGTGCCGTCGAACGCGTAGAACAGCGGCTTCTTGCCGGTGCGGTCCCGCGCGAGGAGCAGCCGCCCGCGGCGCTGATCCCACACGGCGAAGGCGAACATGCCGTCGAGGCGCTCGACGACCTCATCGCCGAACGCCTCGTAGCCGTGCACGATCGTCTCCGAGTCGGAGTCGGACCGGAAGACGTGCCCGCGCTGGCGGAGGTCGTCGCGCAGCGCGCGGAAGTTGTAGATCTCCCCGTTGAAGACCACCCACACCGTGCCGTCCTCGTTGGGCAGTGGCTGCCGGGCCGCGTCGGAGAGGTCGATGATCTTCAGCCGGCGATGCCCGAGGAAGGCCGTCGCCCTGGTCACTCCCGGCTCGGCCTCGAGGGTGACGCTCCCCGCGCTCTCGGGGCCGCGGTGGCGGAGGAGATCCATCATTTGCTCCCCCACGGTGGCGTCCACCGGTCGGCCCGGCAGATCGACGACGCCGCAGATCCCGCACATGACGCTCGTCCGCCTCCCTCTCAGTGACCCTGCACGAGCGAGAGGTAGCCGGTGGCGGCCGCGCGCGCGCCGAAGCGGTCGCGCACGTCGGCCGCGACGTCGGGCCGCCGAGGCGAGGCCACGGCGTCCCCGATCGCGGCGGCGAGTCGCTCGACGTCGCCGACGGGGACGAGGACGCCGAGACGGCCGTCGCGGAGGGCCTCGCGCGTACCGCCCGGGCAGTCGGTCGAGACGACCGGCGTGCCGAAGGCCATCGCCTGCAGCAGCGCGGTGGGCATCCCCTCGTACCGGGAGGACAGGACGAAGGCCGCCGCGCGCTTGAGGTAGGGGAACGGGTTGTCGACGAACCCGGGGAGCTGCACGTGCGGGGCGACGCCGAGCGCGCGGCTCAGCGCCTCGAGCACGGGGCGCTCCGGTCCCTCGCCGAGCACCATCAGGTGGAGCGGCCGGAGCCGGCGCGCGGCGGCGAACGCCCGCAGCAGGGTCGGGAAGTCCTTCTGGGGCTCCAGCCGTCCGACGCCCAGGACGACCGGGATCCCCTCCGGCACGAACCAGGGGTGCTCGAGCGGCGCCGCGCCCGCCTCGAGGAGCTCGCCGGAGACCACGGGGGTGGGGAGCACGGCGATCCGGATCCGGTCACTGATGCGGGCCAGCTCGTCGGCGACGTCGGTGGAGACGGCGATGACGGCGCGCGCCCACGGATAGGTGAGCTTGATGAGTGACCGGATCATCGTGCGCTCGACGCTCGTGCGCTCGGCGCTCAGGGGCACGACCGCCTCCCGCACGACCACCGGCAAGCCGACCAGGCGGCCGGCGAGCAGCGCGGCGGCGTTGCAGTGGGCGATCGTGCTGTAGAGCGCCGCCGGGCGCGTGCGGCGCAGGTACCCCACCAGCGCAGGGAGCGCGGCCAGCACGCCGCGGGCGCCGAGACTCACCACCCGGGCCTCGCGCGGCACCAGCGAGGTCAGCGGCCCCTCGCCGCGCGCGGACACCACGTCGACGTCGAGGCCGCGGACCACAAGCTCGCGCGCGAAGAGCAGCATCGCGCGCTGGGCCCCGCCGCCGGCGAAGCTCGGCATGAGAATCGCGACGCGCCCCATCACGGGCGGCGCGTGAGGGGCCAGGTGCGGCTGCGGCTGGGCGTGGGCGTTCGACAGCGTCGTCATAGCTTGGTGTCGACGTAGCGCACCACGGCCTCGGCGATCAGGGCATAGCCGCGCTGGTTCGGATGGCCGTCGAACTCGAAGAAGAGCCGCTCGCCGGCCGCCGCCCGTTCGCGAAACAGGGGCGCCAGGTTCACGTACGTCAGACCCCGGTCGTCGAGGGCCGTGTACACGTTGGCGAGTGGATCGCGCTTCATGGGACGCCGGAGCGGCAGGTAGACGTATTCCTTGCTCGGCAGGACGAGGATCACCACCCGACCGCCGTCGGCGCGGACCAGCCGGTCGAGGCGCTGAAAGGCGTCGAGCGTCTCGACGAACTCCGGGCGGCTCGGCGACGCGCGCTGCCGCAGCGCCCGCAGCGCGCCCGGGTGCAACCGCAGGCGGCCCTGGGGCGTCCGGTGGACGATCGCGCGCCGTCCGTACTCCCTCGTCTCGGGATTGAGGACGGACCACAGGAAGGAGTGCAGATAGCTGGTGCTCAGCAGCCGGTCGAGCCGGGTGAGCTTGTCCCGGCCCGTGACGCCGAAGTCGCGCCAGAGGAGATAGTTGCCCCCCTCGTCGAGGCCGAGCCAGGTGAGAAACCTGGCCGTGTCCGAGAAGTCGTTCGCCGGAAAGAAGCCGACGAGGACCAGCTTGGGTCGGAGGGGAGCCCCGAACCGCTCGTACACCCGCAGCTCCTGGAGCGGGCCGAAGCCCGGCAGCGCGAGATTGACGACGGCGGGGTGGCCCAGACCCCGCGCCGCGAGGTCCACCCACGAGTGGCCGTCGGGCACGCCGAAGCCGAACGTCAGGGAGTCGCCGAGGGCCACGACGTCGGCCCGCGCCGGCCACGGTTGCCGGTTCCGGAATCCGTGCGCGTCCGTGCTGAACTTGAACGACACCTCGGAGAGCCGCATGGTGGCCTGGACGTTCGGCGGATACAGGAAGCCGAGGTCGGCGTCGGGCCGCGTCTGCACGGTCCCGAGGTCGCGGAAGAACCGCACGCGGGCGAGGGCGTGCAGGGGCATCAGGCCGGGCACGACGCGCAGCAGGACCTCCAGCAGCACGAGGCCAATCCCGAGCCCGAACAGGACCAGGCCGAGCGCGGCCAGCCACCGGACGCGCCCGAGGCGGGCGAGGCGATCACGCACGATCGTCATCCTCGGACGCGCGGGTCGAGCGCCAGAACGCGAAGGGCTCGAGGTCCTCCCAGGTGATCTCCCGGAGCACGACCAGGCCCGCGACGTAGACGGCCACGCAGCCCACGCACGCGATCACCAGCAGGAGGCCGGTGGCCGAGACGAGGCTGGCGACCCCGCTCATCATGAGTGCCGCGATCACGGCGTTCACCATGGTCCGCACCGTGAGCAGCGACCCGAACCGCCGATGGACGAGCACGCCGAGCATGACCGCCCCGAGCAGGCCCGTGATGGCGCTGGTGGTGGCGGCGCCGATGGCCCCGTACCGCGAGATCAGCGTGACGTTCAGGAACACGCCGAGGACGATCGCGACGAACAGGGTCGCGCCGGTCCGATAGGCGTCGCCGTGGGCGTGCAGGGCCGACGCGAACAGGTCGACGAAGGCCAGGGCGATGGCCGAGAAGATCAGCAGCTGCAGGAACTCGCCGCCGCCGCCGTAGTGGTCGGAGTAGAGCAGCACCATGACGTCCTCGGCGACGAGGCCGAACAGCACGGCGATCGGCAGGCCCCCGAGGCACAGGAACCGAACGCCCGCCCGGAGGTAGCGTCGCGCCAGCAGCGAGTCGCCCTGGGCGAAGGCCCGCGACAGCGAGGGCAGGAGCACCTCGGACACGACGAGGAGGATGACGCCGGGCACGATGGCGACGTTGCGCGCGGCGACGTAGAGGCCGATGGTCGGCGTCTCGTCGGTCGGGCTCAGCGCCTTCAGGAACCACAGGTCCAGGTTCCCGGTCGTCTGGAGCGCCAGCATGTACAGGCCGAACGGCACCGCGAGCCGGAGCAGCGGGCCGACCAGCTCGGGAGCCGGGCGCACGATCCCGACGGAGATCCGGGACATCGCGAACAGCAGCGCGCCGATCGAGGCGAGCACGTTGACGACGAGGGCCCCGGGGATGGACATCCACACCGCGAGCAGCAGCACGACCCCGACGAGCTTCGTGAGCGCGTAGAGGACGTCCGCGATACTGACCGTGGTGAAGGCGCGGTGGCCGAGGAGGACGCCGCGGTACGCGACCCACATCCCGAAGAACGGGATGTCGATCGCGGCGAGGCGGAACAGCGTGCTGCCCGACGGGAGGTGGAACAGCTCGGCCAGCAGCGGGGCCGCGAACCAGAACAGCCCGAACAGCACGAGGAACCAGCCGGCGTTGAGGAAGACGGCGGTCTGGCCGACCGCGCGGGCGTCGTCGGCATGCTGCGGGATGAGTCGCGTCGCCGCGGGGGCGAGCGTGAACCGCCCGACCTGCTCGACCCAGACGAGCAAGGAGAGGATGACGCCGTAGTTCCCGTACTCCACCGGGCCGAGACTCCGGGCCAGGACGATGGTGGCCAGGTATCCGAACGCGTAGAACACCACCCGTCCGGCCGCCCCGTGGGCGATGCCACGGGCGGCCCGACGGAAGCTCGCGCTCGGGGGCTGGTTGGATTCGATCTCGGCGATGGCCATGTGGTCTGGAACGCCGGTCCGCCGGCGCTACGAGGGCCTGCGCCCCGTGGTGGAGGTCAGCGTGTGCGTCGCGGCCGTGAAGACCGTGACGAGGGCGCGGCGCAGGCCGCGCGGCACGACGGTGTGGGTGCAGCGGACGACCGTCTGCGACGTGATGATGTCCGAGACCCGGACGGCCGCGCGGTCGAGCACGCCCGCGGCGCCCTCGCGCCGGCCGACGGCCCCGAGGCTCGGCGCGCCTCCCGACGGCGACGCGTCGTCGGCCTCGCAGTCCTCGCACGCCAGGACCTGGTCGTCTGCGATCCGCGGGTGCGTGAGCATCATGGCGTCCCTCCCGCTGGGCCTAGCCCGTGAGCGCGCCGACGAGTCGCTTCGCCCGGTGCTTGAAGTCGAGGTCCTTGAAGTTGCAGAACATCAGCCGGCAGGTCTTCTCGCACGTCCGGACCTGCTCGCGCTGGTGCGCGGCGTTCGCCGAGCGCCAGATCTCGGCGGGGGAGTCGGTGAGCATGTTGCCGACCACGTCCATGATCGAGCACAGCCGGACGTTGCCGAAGGGATCGATGTTGAAGTTCTTGACCCCGGTCTGGCACGTCTTCTCGAGGATCTCGGGGCTCGTCGGATTCTTGAGGTAGCGCGCCATCTCCTGGAGGTGGGGCGTCGAGTTGATGATCGGGTAGCCCTCGTCGGCCATGGCGATGAGGCGACCGAAGACCTCGTCGATGCCCTGGTCGTCGATGATGTCTCCCCGCTCGAGCAGCTCACGGTACGGGGTGCCGGGGACCACCTTCTTGAACGCGCCGTCCTTGTCGAAGGTGGGCAGCGTCGAGGCCTGCATGATCGGCTGGAAGTGGATCCCGTAGAGGCCGGTCGCCCTGGTCCACGCGACCATGTCGGGCAGCTCGCGGATGTTCTCGCGGACGACGGTCGTGCTGAGCGACAGGCGCATCCCGTTGCGGGCGCGGAGCCCCTCGCTGGCCCGCATGTTCTCGATGGCCCGCATCACCTCGTCGAACGCGCTCTTGGTCCCCCGGGTCTTGTTGTGGACCTCGGGGGTCAGGCTGTTCAGCGAGAGGCAGAGCCCGTCGAGACCGGAGGCGACGATCTTCTCGGCCAGCGCCCGATCGATCAACGAGCCGTTCGACACCACGCCGGTGACGAGACCGTTCTCCGACGCGAACTTGAAGATGTCGAGCATGTCGGATCGTAGGAACGGCTCCCCACCGGTGAAGCTGAGGTTGAAGGCGCCGAGCCACGCCTTCAGCTTCAGGAGCACCGTCTTCCACTCCTCCAGGGTGAGCTCGTGATCGTCGGGCTTGGAGGTCCAGCGGAAGCAGGTCGGGCAGGCGAGATTGCAGAGGTAGCTGATCTCGCAGATGACGTCGAGCGGCTTCGCCATGAGGAATCGCCGATCGTACGGGTCGACCACGCGGTCGAGCAGGTATTCCCGGAGGTAACGGGCGCCCAGCGTCGCTCGGTGGTGGAATCGGTCGATGTACACCGCGATCTCCTTTCAGGTCCGTGAGACGGGCTCGACGTGCGCATTCGGTCGTGGCACCGCCGCGGAGGGATCGGCGGCGGCCGTGCGGGGGCGGGGGCTCGGGGCGGGACGCACGGCGCCGTTCGTCGGCGCGGGGACGGCGAGCAGACGATCGGTCACGGCCTCGGGCCGTTCCCCGGCGACGACCAGCCGACCCCAGATCTCGAGCGCGAGGAGGCTGAAGAAGCCCTGCACGTTCTGCCGCCAGTCGACGACGGTGCGCTGGAGCCCGCGCGGGTCCATGGCCAGCGCCTGCTCGCAGAAGCCGTCGCGGAAGAGCTCGGGCCGCGCGAGGGGAGCCAGGTACTCGGCGATCGGCAACGGGAAGCCGACCTTCTTCCGGTCGACGATCGATCGCGGCAGGTGACGGGCGGCGATCGACTTCAGGATCCACTTGTCGGAGGCGCCGCGGACCCGGTAGCGCAGCGGCAGGTTGACGACGCGATCCGCGAGCCGGTGGTCGAGGAAGGGCACCCGGCACTCGACGGAGACGGCCATGCTCATCCGGTCCAGGCGCCGCAGGAGGGCGGGCAGGAAGATGGAGAGATCGGACAGCATCTCCGCCATCACCGCGCGCTCCGTCTCGTCCGGCACGAACGCGTAGGCCTCGGCGCAGTCCTGCCGGATCGCCTCGCGCGCGAAGCCGTCGATGAACCCCACCGCGTGGGGGCCCAGGCCCTCGTAGGTCACCCGGGTGAACGGGTCGGACGTCGCCGCCGCCCCGGCGAGAGCCAGGGCCTTGCGGACGCGGCCCGGCGCGTGCGCGAGGAGGTGCTGGGCGCGGAGGAACTGACCGTAGCGGCGGTAGCGGTGCGGATAGCCGCCGAAGAGCTCGTCCGCCCCCTCGCCGGAGAGCAGGATCGTCACGCCGTGCTTGCGGGCGAACTCCGAGATCAGGAGGAACGCCACCGAGTTGGGGTGCGTCAGGGGCGCGTCGCTGTGGTGGATGGCGCGCACGAGGTTCGCGCGGTACGCCTCCGGGGTCAGCGGATAGACGAGAAGGTCGATCCCCAGCGCCGCCGCGACCGCCTCCGCGTACCGGCTCTCGTCGACGTCCTCGTAGCCGCGGAGGGCCACGTTGAAGGCGGCGACCCCGGGGAGGTGGCGCGCGCACAGCGCGGTGACCAGGCTGGAATCGAGCCCGCCGCTGCACAGCGTCCCCAGCCGGACGTCGCTGACCAGCCGGTCGCGGACCGCGGTGTCGAGCGCGTCCTCGATCTCGTCGACGACCCTGGTGGTCTCGGCGCGCTCGAACCGTCGCCACGTCTCCACGTCGACCCGCGCCGCCGGCGCGTAGTACGCGCGCGGCGCCTCCGGCCGACCGCCGCCGACGCGCATGAGGTGCCCGGCGGGTAGCGCGAAGACGCCCTCCACCAGGGTCTCGGTGCGCCCGACGTCCGTCGTGCGGTACAGCGCCCACTCGGCCAGCCGCTGCCGGTTCACGTGGGCCTCGCCGGCCCGCACCAGCACCTTGATCTCGGAGGCGAACCGCAGGTGCCCATCGCGTACGGTCCAGTACAGCGGCTTCTTGCCGAATCGGTCGCGGGCCAGCGTCAGGACGCCGGTGTGCGTGTCGAGCACCCCGAAGGCGAACATGCCGACGAAGCGCTCCACCGCCGCCGGGCCCCACGTCGCGAAGGCCTGCAGGACGACCTCGGTGTCCGTCCGCGACTGGAACACGCACCCCTCGCGGAGCAGCTCCTCGCGGAGCGACTGGAAGTTGTAGACCTCGCCGTTGTACGTGATCCACCAGCGGCGGTCCGGCGTGGCCATCGGCATGTGGCCGGCCTGGGAGAGGTCGATGATGCTGAGCCGGTTGGCGCCGAGGCAGGCGTCGCCGAGCGGTACGACGCCCGTGTCATCGGGGCCGCGGTGGACCTGGAGCTCGCACATCTGCGCTACGAGGCGCACGTGGTCGTCCGTCGCGCACGACTGACCGAGGCAGACGAGGCCGGCGATCCCGCACATACCTCAGCGCCTCACGGCCGCCAGGAGCTGGGGGAGGACCGTGCCGTCCATCGTGGGCGTCCGCTCGAGGCCGAAGTGCGCCAGCAGCGTCGGCGCCAGGTCGAGGACGTGGGCGTCGCCGAGCGTGGCCCCGGCCGGCAGCCCCGGCCCGCGCGCGATCAGGAACGCCGACGGCTCGTGGTTCCCCGTGTAGTGCGGCACGATCTCCCACGGCGCGCTCGCCTTCACGAGCCCGCAGGCCGGGCCGAAGAGCTCCGTCGTGAGGCGGGCAGCCGGATCCCAGTTGACGATCACGTCGGGCAGGCGGTCACGGCGCGGTCCACGAAAGATCGCGTCCGCGCGCCACACGCTGCGGGCGGCGGGCCGTCCGGTGGCGGGGTTCACGAGGGCGCGGGACAGCGCGACCAGGGACTCGCACAGCGCCTCGTACTCGGCGCCCGGCGCGACGACCCCCTGGGGCTCGCGGCCCCGGAGGTTCACGCGGAGGTAGCCCTCGTTGGCGTTGTTGATCGCGAACGCCCGGGTCTCGGGCCACACGATGTCGGCGGTGAGCCAGCGCATCGCCAGGCGCTGCTTCACGTCGTGGGGCAGGAGGTAGCGCGAGACGGCGAGTCGGAGCGGGCCGGGGACGAGGTTCCGCAGCCGCTTGGCGAGGTCGGCGCGGCCCGCGCCGGCCGCCGCCCCCGGCTGGCCCGCGGGACGCCGGGCGTCCGCGGTGACGAGGAGGCCGAGCTGCTTGAGCGCCTCCTCGAGCAGGTGCGAGCCGCTGTGGTTCGGCCCCATCCCGTCGACCGACAGCACGAGCACCGTGGTGTCCGCGTCGAGGCCGGCGAGGATCTCGCCGATGGCGCGGTCGATCGCGACGTAGACGTCGCGCAGCGCGCCGCCCACGGCCCCGGCGCCCCCGGCCGGATGCGCCGGATGCGAGGGATCGTGCAGGTGCCAGAAGTAGTGTCCGGCCGGGTGCGACTCGCCGAACACGACGAGGAAGAAGTCCCACGGCTCGCGCTGCATCAGCCACCGCACGACCTCGGCCTTGGTGCGGGCGCCGCGGACCAGCCGGTCACGGAAGCCGGCTGGCTCCGGCGTGCCGAGGACCTTGCTGTGGTCCTCGGCCGGATACCGTCCGAAGCGGTCGAGGATCTCGCGCTGTAGCGCGGCCGGGCGCGTCCCGGGCTGCGAGAACCACGTCCACGTCCCGTACTCGAGGACCTGGGTGCCGTGGAAGTCCTCCAACGGGCAGTTCATGAAGGCGTCGACGACGACGCTGCGCTTGCCGGCGTCGCTGAGCAGCCGCCAGAAGAACGGCTCGGGGCTCTCCTCGGGACGCGGCCGCTCCGGCGTCTGCACGCCCGGCCGCATCACGTAGGCGTGGTAGAGGCCGTGCTTGTCCGGCGTGGTGCCCGTGTAGAACGACGGCCATCCCGAGACGTGGACGACGTCGGCCGTCGTGCCGATGCGGCCCGAGAGACCCTGCGCGCGGAGCGACCGGAGGACCGGCAGGTGCCCCTCGTCGCACCACCGGTCGACGAGCCCGGCGTCGGCGGAGTCCAGGCCGATGACCATCACGCGATGACTCATGCCGTGTGCCTCCGGCCGACGTGACCCCCGCTCGACTGGGCCAGGAGCAGGTGGGAGGGGAACAGCAGCGGCGCGACCGAGCGCAGGAGCGGGACCGCCTCGATGCGCTCGATCCACCGGTCGAGGTACGCCGGCTGGCCGTACGCCGAGACGAGGGGCAGGACGACCCGGACCGAGCGTCCAAACGTCCGCCGGGCGTCGCCGCGCAGCTCTCGCCACGAGAGCAGGCGGGCGTGCGCGTCGGCGTAGGGAACCTGCTTGACCTTCCGCACGTACCACGCCTGCAGCCGGCGCGGGAAGAGGCCCACCCAGCGCAGCTTCACGTGGGGCTCGGGGAAGATCAGGTCGTAGCGGTTGCGCGAGTCGCCGCAGAAACACCCGCCCCGTCTGAGGACGCGCCGGGCCTCGGCGAAGGCCGGCCGCACGTTGATGAGGTGCTCGATCACGTTCTGGGCGACGGCGTAGTCCACGCAGCCGTCGGCGACCGGGATGCGCTGGGCGTACGCCTGCACGAGGGTGACGTTGCGGAGGCCGCGGTCGTCGAAGCACTTGCGGGCCAGGAGGAGCGCGGGCAGGTAGGGATCGAGGCCGATCACCGTCTCGAATCGGCGCGCGAGCACGACGCTCGACGTGCCGTAGCCGCAGCCGAGGTCGAGGGCCACGGCGCGCCCGGGCACCGTGTAGTGCTTGGACAGGCGGGCGTGGAACATGTCCATCATCTGCTGGCCGAGCTGGTCGAGCCCGGCGCTGCGCGCACGGAGGACCTCCTGCAGATCCTCGGAGTAGTCGCGAAACCGATAGCGGCGGACCAGATCCGACAGGCCCTCGAAGGTGGAGCCCTCGAACTGCTCGAGCATCATCGCCGCCAGCCGGTCCTCGTGCTCGTCGCGGGGATCCGCCGGCGGCCAGCGCAGGTCGAGGATGCCGTGCGTGGCCCGGAACCGCTCGCCGCACACGACGCAGCGCCCGGCGTCCAGGCGACCGTGACACTTCGGGCAGCAGAGGTGAGGGGAGGTGTTCATGCGTCGTACGCGCCCCGCCCCGACCGGCTCCACGGCCGGCGGGCGTCGACGCCGTCGGCGCCGGGGGCCGACGGCAGCCACGAGCGGCCCGGCATCGCCGCCCGCGGCTCGAGACCGAAGTGCCCGAGCACCGTCGGCGCCACGTCGAGCAGGTGGCCATTCGAGGCCCGACCGCGCGGGAGGCCGGCGCCGCACACCACGGCGAAGCCGTCGGGCCGGTGATTGCCGCTGCGCGCGTCCGGCGAGGGCTCGGCCACGAGCGTGCCGTCCTCGAGCCGGATTGCCTCGATCGGGGCCTCGTCGCGCCAGCTCACCACGAGGTCGGGCAGTCGATGGCGCTCCGGGCCGGGGAACGCATCGTCCGCGTGGAACACGTCGCGCACGACGGCGCGTCCCGTGCCGGGGTCCACGAGCGCCCGCAGCGAGGCGGTGAGATCCCGGCACAGCGCGTCGTACTCGCGGTCGAGCCGCACGAGCCCCTCGCGCTCGCGGCCGGCGAGGTTGATCCGCACGAAGCCGTGCTGGTCCGACGGCAGCGCGAAGGCCCGCGTGCGCCGCGGGTCGATCCCGCCGAGGTGCCAGTACTGGGTCATCGAGGTGCGGACGGCCTCCGGCAGGTGTCGTGACACCGAGCGTCGGATCCACGTCGGGCAGGCGCCGCGGAGCCGACCGAGGACGGAGCCCGCGCTCGGCGGCGGCGCGAGGAGGAGCCCGGCGGCCCGGAGGAACGGCTCGACGAGGTGCCAGCCGCCGACGTTGCGGCCCATGCCGTGCCCGGAGAGGACGACGAGCGTCGTCGTCGTCAGGTCGAGCACGTCCAGGATCCGGCCGAGCTCGGTGTCGATCGCCCGGTAGACGTCGCGCAGTGGGTGTGACGAGGGCCGGCCGCGCCGCGCGCCGTCCGGCGCGAACTCCAGATCCCAGAAGTGGTGGCCGGCGGCGTGCGCCTCCGTGAAGATCGCCATGAAGAAGTCCCACGGGTGCCGCGTGAGCAGCCGGCGGAGCGCCGAACCCTTGACCGCGACACCCGCCACGAGCTGCGCGTGATCCTCCCAGCGCTCGGCCTCGCTGGCGGCGGGGTTACGGCTCAGGTCCCGCTGTACGGGGTACGGCCCCGCGTGGCGCACGACCTCGCCGAGCAGGTCCGACGGCCACGACCGGGGCGGTCGCGGGCGCTCGTACGCCGCCCAGTCGACGACGTGCAGGCTGCCCGGATCGCGACTGAGCCGGGCGAAGGGCACGTCGACCACGATGGAGCGCGCACCGGCCTCCGCCAGCAGCGACCACACCGGCGGCTCCGGGCACGCGTCGGGGACCACACTCTGCAGCCGCAGCGTCCCCGGCACGATCGACAGCGGATGCACGATGCCGTGGCGACCGGGATGGGTGCCGGTGTAGATCGTCGGCCACACCGAGCCGCTCGGATGGGCGTCGGCGTGGCGGAGCGGCACGCTGGTCCCGATGCGGCGCAGGCGGTCGAGGGTCGGCAGCGCACCCTCGGCGCACCAGCGCTCGACGAGCGCCTCGTCCGCGGCGTCGATGCCGACCACGCAGAGACGATCGTCCGACGCCATCAGACGCGCGCGCCGTGATGACCGTTCGACGAGAGCGCCGACCGGGTGAGGTCGATCGTCACCGCGTGGCCGTCGTGGGCCGACCGGATCGCGCCGTCCATCATCGCGATGGTCCACAGGTTGTCGTGCGCGCTCGTCTCGGGACGGCGGCCGGCCAGGACGGCGTCCCGGAACTGGTCGAGCAGGGTCGTCGTCCCCGCCCGCGGGTAGCGGTGGCCGTCGGGCGAGGCGTCGACCCGCACCGGCCGGAAGAAGCGGGCGCCCCGGGCCCGCCACCAGACCCGCTTGCGATCGGTCCACAGCGAGCCCTGCTCGCCCTCGACGCGCAGCTCGTACTCGTAGCGGTGCGACGAGAGCCAGCCGGCGTAGAGGACGATCACGCCGCGCTCCATCTCCAGCGTCGCCTGCGTGCCGGCCCCCGTCTGGTAGGCACTGCCGGGCGGATTGAAGGTGCGGGCCGCCACGCGGATCGGCCGGAGGTCGAGCAAGTATCGGAAGCTGTCGAAGTGGTGCACGGCGATCTCGACGAGCTGCGGGTGCGCCATCGACGCCGCCCACGGCTTGAGGTCGCTCGGAGGCTGCGCGCGCCGGTCGATGCAGGTCACGGTCGTCGGGGCGCCGATCTTGCCCTCGGCGATCCAGCGCCGTACCGTGCGCTCGGCCGGGAAGAACCGGTAGTTCTCGGCGACCACGACCTGCTTGCCGGCCGTCTGGGCGGCGTCGATCACCGCCTCGCCCTCCTCGACCGTCATCGCGAAGGGCTTCTCGACCAGCACGTGGAGCCCGTGCCGCACGGCGTCGATCGTGTGCTGGGCGTGCAGCGGGCTCGGCGTCGCGATCAGCGCGGCGTCGGCGCCGGTCTCGCGGACCGCCTGCCGGAAGTCGGTGAAGACGGCGAGCGTCCGGTTCTGGCGCGCCGCCTCGAGCGCGCGCTGATCGGTGTCGACGCACGCGACCGACGTCGCGTCCGGATGCGCGCCGACGAAGTCGAGCCAGTGACGTCCACGAACGCCCGCACCGACGTGGATGATTCGAATGGCCATGAAGGACACCTCGCTGGGTAGCGGTGACGGAGTGCTAACGGGTCTCGTGGAACTCGGTGACGGCGGGGCCGGCCGCGGTGGCCGCGGGCGCGCCTGCTTGGCTCGCCTGTCGCCGTACGCCGCTCCGGACACGGCTCGCTTCGACCCCCCATCCCCCGGAGGGGGTTGGGTCGCAGACCAGGTGAATCGTCGGCGGCTCGCTCGCCGCGTCCGCAGCGGCAACGGCGACGACGGCTCGCCATGATGGCGCGCCCGCGGCCACGGCGGCCGGCCCCGCCGTCACCGAGTTCCACAACACTCGGGAGAAGACGTCCATCTAGATGAGGGGGCGGACCAGCCAGACCGACAGCGCGATCACGACGAGGATCGACGCCAGGTAGCCGTAGAGGGCGCGCGACGGGCGATGGCCCTTGGTGATCTGCAGCCCGGCCAGCAGCGCGACGAGCGCGAACTTCGCCGCGAATACCTGCCCGTACCGTTCGGCGAAGAAGCGGCCGGAGACGACGTCGGCCAGCGCGACACCCCGGGCGTGCAGCATGTAGACGCCGGTGGCGATGAGGATCAGCAGGCTGACCCAGCCGATGCCGCGAATCTTGTTGACGATGCGGGTCATGAACCGGTCGCTGCGCGGGTCCTCGAACAGCATGGCGCCCAGCCAGACCGCGACCGTGGTGATGTGCACGTAGACCGCGACGAGATACCAGACGTCCATGGATTCGCCCTCTCGCCCTGCGACCGCGTCAGTGAGTGAAGACCGGCAGTGCGCGTCCGTCCATCCCGGGCGCCGGCGGCAGCTCCAGGCACGCGAGCATGGTCGGCGCGACGTCGACGATGTGGAGGCCCTCCGCGAAGGGCCCCCGGCGGATCCGGGGCCCGCGTATCGCCACGAAGCTGCGCGGCTGGTGCGTGCCGGTCCGCGGGTCCGGCGACGCGCCCGTCACGAGCCCCGCGCGGTCGGAGTACACGCGGGCGATCGGCGCGCCCTCGGCCCAGGCGACGACGAGGTCCGGCAGGTGGTCCCGGCGCTCGCCCGGGAAGCGACGGTCGATCCGGCACACCTCGCGCACCGCCGGCGCGCCGGTGTCGGGGTTCACCAGCGCCAGCGCGGCCTCGGTGAGGGCGGCGCACACGTCGTCGTACTCCGCGCCGGCCTCCACGATGCCGTGCGGTTCGCGGCCCTTGACGTTGATCCGGATGCAGCCCTCGAGGTCGGTCGGCAGGCAGAAGGCGCGTGACCGCGACCAGTCGATGTTGTCGGTGGCGAGGCGCGAGACGAGCCGATCGCGCAGCTGCCACGGCAGGCGCGAGGAGATCGCGCTGCGGGCCGACGGCGGAATGCTGTCGCGCACGCGCTGGAGCAGGCTCCGCCGGGCCGGTCGGGCGGCCGCGTCGTCCCCGGCGGCGTGGGCGAACCCGGTCCGCCGCAGGACGTCCGGCAGGAGGTGCCAGCCGCAGTGGTTCGGGCCGACGCCGTCGCCGGAGACCACGATGACGGTCGCGTCGTCCGGCGCGCCCTCCAGCACCTGGCCGACGGCGGCGTCCACCGCCGCGTAGATCTCGCGCAGCGGCTTCATCCGCGCGTCCGACGGGTCGTCGACGGTGCCGGTCGGGTACAGATAGTGGCCCGCCGGGTGCGGCTCGGCGAACACCAGGACGAAGGCGTCCCACGGCTGCTCGCGCATCAGCCAGCGCGCCGCCTGGGCCTTGACGGTCGCGTTCTCCAGCAGCTCGCGCGTCAGCACGTCGGGGCGGGGCAGGCCGAGGCCGAGTCGCCGGGCCTCCAGCTTCAGCGGGGGATCACCGAAGCGCGCCTTCAGATCCGCCTCGAGCGCGACCGGCGCGGTCATGCGGCGCCAGTACCAGGCCCACGTGGACCACTCGAAGACCTGCACGCCCGGGAACCCGTCGCTCGGGAAGGTCTCGGGCGCGTCGAACACCACGGAGCGGCGTCCGGCGCGATGCAGCAGCTCCCACACGGGCGGCTCGCCGTACTGACCGGGGCCGATCGCGCGCGCGGTCTGCAGGCCGGGGCACGGCTGGTACGGGTAGTAGACGCCGTGCCGGCCGGGGGTGGTGCCGGTGAAGATCGTCGGCCACGTCGACGTATGCAGGACGTCCGCGGTCGTCGCGAGCCGCCCCCAGCTGCCCGCGGCCATCACGGCGCCGAGGTTCGGCAGCGTGCCGTTCGCTGCCCACGCCTCGACGAGGCCGGCGTCGGCCATGTCGAGACCGATCAGCACCACGCGTCCCGCTCCGCTCATGGCCGTCGTCCTCTCGTCGCCGCGACCGCCTGGCAGACGTCGAAGTACCGCGCGGCGGTGCGCTCCCAGGTCAGCACCTCGGCCGCCTTGGCGGCGGCCCGGCCCATCTCGGCCAGGTGCTCGCGCGACGGCACGTCGGCGAAGAACCGGCTCCACGACTCGACGTCGTTCGGGAAGAGGCACGCCGAGATGCCGTGCTCCAGCAGGGCGCGGGCCTGGCCCGCGGCGTTGCCCACCACGGCGCGCCCGCACGCCATGTACTCGGGGACCTTGAGCGTGGAGAAGGGCACGCCGTCGCCGACGAAGGTGTGCTCGCGGTAGGCCGCGATGCACGCGTCCGCCGTCGCGATGTAGGTCGGGACGCTGGCGTGGGGGACGCGGCCGTGGAAGCGCACCGCCGTGCCGAGGCCGGCCGCCAGCCGCTCGCACTCCGCCCGCCCGTTGCCGTCGCCGACGACGTGCAGCTCCGTGTCCGGCGACGCGGTGGCGAGCCCCGCGATCACCGGGGCCAGGTCGTGGTACTTGTCCATGGCGCCGACGTAGACGAACACCGGGACGGTGACGTCGATGCCGAGTGCCCGGCGCGCGTCGGCCTGGTCGCGCGCGTGGAACCGTCGGTGGTCGACGCCGAGCCCGATGACCTCCACGCGGTCGGCCACGGCCCCGCGCTGGATCAGCATCGTCTTCAGCTCGTCGGTCTCGGCGATGATCGGCACCTGTCGCGTGTGACGGCGGGAGACGGCGTCGGCGACGAGGTGGGAGCCGTACTTCACGAGCGTCCGGGGCGAGCGGATGGGCTCCCACCACGGGCGGACGTCGTTCTCGACGAGCACGCCGGGCACGCCCAGGCGCGTGAACGCCGCGCAGAGGGTGCCGGACAGCCGCCAGCCCTTCTCGAGCACGACGTCGAAGGCGTGCCCCTGCGACTCGGCGAACGTGCGCAGCCGCCGCATGTAGGCGAGGTGCTCGATCGGGTTGAGGCCGCGCTGCGCCACGTCGTCGGCCGCGTCGTCGTCCCACACGCCGGGCTCGATCGCGAGGACGCGCAGCCCGCCGGCGACGGGCTCGGGCGCGCGACGGAACACCAGCGTCACGTCGGCCAGCTCGCTCAGCGCATCGGCCAGACAGAGCATGTTGCGCGTCGGCCCCGCCGTCGGCACGAGCCGGTGGCCGGGAGCCGCATAGGCGATCGTCAGTCGCGTCGTCATGCCGGTCGTCCCCAAACCAGCCAGCCCCGGCCGTCGCGATTGACGACCTGCCAGTCGGTCAGTCGCGCCCGGCGGCACCAGTCCTCCAACTCGGGCTTGGTGTGGAAGTGGGTGAGCGGGGGGTTGAGGCGGTCGAAGACGCTCGCCATCTTCGCCCGGAACGAGAAGTGGCACGCGTGCGACAGCGGCAGCCGCTCGACCAAGGGACGCCCGCCCGGGAGCCGTCCGAGCAGCCGGGTCGGCGCCCACAGACCGAGCTCGAGCCCGGCCGTGACGACGGCGGTCGCCAATTCCTGGCCGGCCAGCGGCAGCCGCGTCGTCACCGGCCGCAGCCACCGCAGGTGCGACACGCGGTACCACCACCGCATCTCCTCGAGCCCGTAGACCCAACACCACACCAGGCCGCCCGGTCGGACGAGGCGGACGAGCGCCTGGAACCCCGCGGCGGGATCGGGCAGATGGTGCAGGACGCCGAGGCTGTACGCGAAGTCGAAGCTGCCGGGCGCGAGCGGGGCCCGGTGCAGGTCGCCCTGGACGATCAGGCAGCGCTCCGTGTCCTCGATGCGGCGCCGCGCCGTCTCGACGGCGGCGCTGAGGTCGAGCCCCATCATCGTGGCGCCGTAGCCGACCGAGCAGTAGAGGAACCGCCCCGCGCCGCAGCCGACGTCGATGCCGCGCCGGCCTGCGAACCAGTGGGGCTCCACCGGCCGCAGCGAGGCGAACTGCCGATGCCAGCGGTCGGGGTGGAGCGCTCCGTCGTTGATCACCGTCTGCTGGTAGCCGAAGCCGCGCCGGGTGGCGTCGACCTCGCGCGACAGCGTGGCCGGGAGCAGGCGCGGGATCCCGCCGGTGAGAGCGTAGGTGCGACGGCAGCCGTCGCAGATGAGCGCCCCGCCGCGCGGCTCGAGGGCCCCCGCGCAGTCCGGGCAGCGTAGCTGGCTGAGCTGAGAGGGCGCGAGCGTGGCCGTCATGCGGGTCTCTCGTGGGTGTCGGGTGTGTTCGCAGCACGGGTCGTCACCGAGATCGGGTCGCGCTCGAGGGCTCGCTGATAGAGCGTCTCGAGCGGGCGCAGGCACTGCCGCCAGTCGTAGCGGCCGACGACGAGTCGCCGGCCGCCCTCGGAGAGACAGTGGGCGGTCTCCGGCGAGTGGAGCACGGATTCGACGGCGCCGGCGAAGCTCCCGGGCGTGTCGGCGAGCAGGATGTTGGCGCCCTCGACGACGTCGAGCCCCTCGGCGCCCAGCGTGGTGGAGACCACCGGCCGGCCCATCGCCATCGCCTCGAGGATCTTCAGCCGCGTACCGGCGCCGGCGCGGAGCGGCACCACCACGACGCTCGCCTGGGCCAGCAGGAGCCGGACGTCGGGGACCTCGCCGGTGACCCGGATGCCGGCCTCGCCGTTGAGCGCGCGCACGCGCGCGTCGGGCGCCTTCCCCACCACCTCGAAGCGCAGGGCGGGATTGCGCCGGCGGAGGATCGGCCACACCTCACGGCAGAACCACAGGACGGCGTCGACGTTCGGGGGGTAGTCCATCGCGCCGGTGAACACCAGCGATCGCGTCGAGGCGGCGGGCACCGGCCGGAAATGCTCGGTGTCGACTCCGTTCGGCGCGACCGTGACCAGCACGTCCGGCGCCACCTGCTCGACCCACACCCGCTCGGTGTCGGAGACCGCCACGACGGCGTCGACGCGGCTCACGGCCTCCTGCTCCCACGTGCGCGCGAAGAGCTGGTCCCAGCCGAGCACCACGCGACGGCCCAGCGTGGTCGACGCGCGCAGCTCGCGCGCGAACCGGAGCGACTCGACGTTGTGCATCGTCAGGACCGTGCGGGCCCGGGAGCGCTCGTGGAGCGCGCGCAGGTACGGCGTGAACCACGAGAACTCGACCTGGACGATGTCGTAGACGCGGTCGGCGGTGAGATCGCGGAGCTCGGCGGCCAGCGCGCGTCCGTGGTGGACACTCTCGATCAGCGGCCGCCGGCGGAGCGCCCCGCCCACCGCCCGCGCCAGCACGGCCCGGCCGTCGCCGGCGAGGTCCGCAGTGGCCACCGTCTCGCAGAACGGCCGGAGCTCGGCGATCGCGTCGACGTCACGGGACGTCCGCGACGGGGCGAGCAGCGTCACCCGGTGCCGCTGCGAGAGGTAGCGCAGCGTGTTGAGCACGCGGATGCGGCCACCGTCGTGGGGCGGCCACGGCATCCAGGGCGACAGCAGGAGGATTCGCAGGGACGTCATGCGCGATCGGGGGCCGCGGTCTGGGCGACGGGGGCGCCGTGCGTCGCCGGGGCGGCGATCGTCTCGATGAGCTCGACGAGGCGCTCCCACGCGAAGCGCCGCTTGAAGCGCCGGATGTTGGCGACGAACTCCGCCTCCCGGTCCTCCTCGAAGAAGCGCACGATCGCGTCGGCCAGCGCGTCGGGTCGGCCGGGCGGCACGAGGTAGCCGGTGTGGCCGTCCTCGACGATGTCGGCGAGGGCGCCGACGGTCGTGGCCACGACCGGCTTGTCGAGCCCGTACGCCGTCTGCACGACGCCGCTGGCCGTCCCCGAGACGTAGGGGAGTACCACGAGGTCGGCGGCCGAGAAGTAGAGGCCAACCTCCTCGTTCGGGACGTACCGATCCACGACGCGCACCGCGTCCGCGAGGCCGAGGGCGTGGACCCGCCGGTCGAACGCCTCGCGGCCCTCCCAGAACTCGCCCGCCACCAGCAGGGTGACGCGGCGGGTCCGTCGGATGCGCGGCAGCGCCTGCACCAGGTCGTCGAGGCCCTTGTACGGCCGGACGAACCCGAAGAACAGGATCGTGTCGCCCGTCACGTCGAGCCGCGCCCGGGCCTCGGCCTTGCCGAGCAGCGACGGGCGTGCGAACTCGTAGAGCGGATGGAACCCGCGAGTCACGCGCGCCCCGGGCAGCAGCGCGCGGAGCCGCTCTTCGTCGGCGGCCGAGTGCACGAGGCAGTCGTCCATCCGCGAGAGGACCGCGCGCGTGCACCGTGGGCCGAAGCGGCGGTCCTCGTGGTCCGTCACGTTGTGGCAGATGGCCAGCAGGCGCGTCCGCCGCGCGCGACGCACGAGGCTCGCGATCGTCAGGACGTGCGGCGTCCAGAACGCCGACCACCACGGCACGATGACCAGGTCGGGCCGGGCGCGGACGATCCGGCGGGCCACCTGCAGCCAGGTCAGCGGGTTCATGGAATCGAGGAGGTGCTCGACGCCGGGCGCGACGAGCGGGTGCTCGCTCGTGTCGCGGTCCGTCCGGCCCGGGAAGAGCCAGCGCGGATACTGGCGCCGGAAGGCGAGGAAGTCCACCTCGTGGCGCGCGCGCAGGTGCTGGTGGAGCAAGGTCGTGTGGTGCGCGATGCCGCCTCGGAACGGATGCGTGGGGCCGATCAGGCTGATCCGCATGGGCTCAGTTCGTGCGCCCGGGCAGGCCGGCCTGGGCGTTGGTCGGACGCGGCTCGCGGCTCTTCCAGATCACGACGCGCGGGTTGATCGCATGGATGTCGGGCACCTCGGCGCCCCAGACGGGCAGCGGGGTCTTGAAGGACGCCACCGGCTCGTACCCCCGCGCCGACAGGAACCCCTCGGCGTCGATCGGCTTCACCCAGCTGACCCTCCACTTCTCGGTGTGGGCGCGCCGGGGGATGCTCATGCCGATCACGACGTAGTCGGCCGGGACATCCGTGATGTCGGCGAGCTGGTTGCCGTTGTAGTCCCAGAGCTGGCGGTACGTGATGTCGAGGTGCCGCGGCAGCCGCGGCAGCGCGTAGACGGGCTCGACGGCCAGCACCTTGGCCCCCCGCGGGACCTGGTCGTCGATCCACTGCTCGGCCGCGTAGCGCGGATCGCGGACGTACATGTAGTTCACCGTGTAGCCGTGGAGCAGGGCGGAGCCGAGGATCACGGCGACGACGAGCTGCGGCACCGGGCGCGGAATTGCCCGCGTCGCGAGCAGGTCGGCGGCGAGCCGACCCGCCAGCCAGGTGCTGAGCACGAACACGGGCAGCATGTAGCGCAGATGGACGGTGCCGAAATTCTTCAGATAGAGGACGTAGTAGGTCAGCATCGGCACCACGACGATCAGGGATTGCTTCGGGTAGCGAACCACCGCGTAGACGAAGCCGGCCGCCAGCAGCACGAAGGCCGGCCATCCGGTCGACTGGCGGATGTAGTCGAGGTACTGGCCGACGAGCTGCACGTGGCCCGCCAGCCAGCCGGGGGCCGTCTGCACGATCCAGCTGCCGCCGACCGAGATCTGGCCGTGGCGGCTGACGTGGGCGAGGAAGCCCTTCCAGTTCAGGATCGGGTTGAAGATCAGCACGACCGTCACCACGCAGAGCGCCCCGGCGTACACGAAGCGTCGGTCGAGCAGCGCCGAGAGCGGCGGGCGGCCGGCGTGACGCTCGGCGACGGCCCGGTAGTGGTGGTAGAGCAGCAGGGGGATGAGGCCGGCGACCAGCGCGTACGCGGTGTGCTTCGTGCCGACCGCGAACGCCGTGAAGAGCGCCAGCAGCACGAACCACCGTGTCTGGAAGCCGTCGATCAGCCGGACGAAGCTGTACAGCGCCAGCGAGAGCCAGAACAGGTATGGGACGTCGACGTTCGCGTTGTGGGCGAAGTGGATGATCGGATAGGAGGCCGCGATCAGGAAGCTCGACACGAACGCCGCGCGGGGCCCGTAGAGCCGGCGGACGGTCAGGTAGTTCACGAGGACGAGGCCCACGCCCATGAGCGCGCTCGTCCCGCGCGCGAGCAGCGTGAAGACGGTCAGCGAGACCTCGGGCTGGGCGAGGCCGAAGGGGTACGTGTTGGTCGGGGCCTGCAGCCCCCCGGTGGCGACCAGGTAGAGGACGTACGGCGCGTAGACCAGCGTCAGGACGGCGAAGTGGAACGGGGGATAGTGGAACAGCCACGGCTCCCGGTCCAGGAGGTGCTTCGCGAACGACAGCGGCTTGAGCGGCGCGAGCGACATGTTCGCCCAGTCGTCGACGTGGGGGAGACCCCAGGTGATGCCGTAGAAGTTGAGGATCAGGCTCATGACCACCAGCACCGCCAGGTGCGGGGCGTTGGCGGGCAGCCGCAGCGCGAGACGCGAGAGATGGCTCATCGTCACTCCGTGAGGGACGGCGGATCAGGCGGCGATCGGCCGCGCGGTGAACCTGGCCAGCAGCCTCACGTAGAACGTGAGGTCGCTCTTCTCGACCTTGACGAGGCCCACCAGCGACGCGCCGGAGACCCGCCGGAACGAGACGAGCAGGATGACCGTGGCCAGCGAGTACGACACCGTCGACGCCAGCGCAGCGCCGCTGATGCCGAGCCGGGGAATCAGGATCAGGTTCAGGACAACGTTCGCGACGAGGCCGACGGCGCCGGCCACGATGGTGACCTGCTGCTGGTTGCGGCTCATGAAGTTCCGGGCCAGCAGGTTGAAGAGCGAAAACATGAGGACGCCGGGCAGCACGATGAAGAGCGGCGCCACCGCGGGGAGGTAGTCGCGTCCGTACAGCAGGAGGATCACCCACTTGGCGACCACCGCGACCCCGATCGCCGCGGCCGCCTCCAGGAGGAGCACGTGGCGGGCGACGGTGATCGTCGTCTCGTGCATCCGGGCCTCGGAGGTCGCGGCCAGGCGCGGGTAGAGGACCACGCTCACGGGGCGATGGATGCCGCTGATGAGCTCGGCGATGTGCGTCGCAATGGCGTAAAAGGCGACCTCGGCCGAGCCGAGGTAGAACGCGATGATGAAGTGGTCCAGGCGCAGGTGCAGCGCGGTGAGCAGCGTCTGGAGATGCGACTTGAGCCCGAAGCCGACCGTTGCCGACGCGATCGCCGCGTTCGGCCGGAGCGAGGCGGCCGTGACGCGCCACACCACCGGGACCAGCCACACGCCGGCCAGCGCCATCACCGCGACGTGGACCAGGAACACCTCGAACAGTCCCTTCTGGAGCGCGACCAGCACCAGCGCCGTCCCGGCCAGTCGGAGCCCGGCGGCGAGGATGGTCCGGCGGTTCACGATCGGGAACAGGTTGAGGGCGTAGAGCACCGACGTCATGTACGTCGACAGGAGGTGAAACGGGACGAGCAGCACGGCCAGCGTCAGGTGCCAGTCGTCCACGTGATCGAGCAGGGTCGCGCCGAGCACGTCGTGGAACGGGAGAACCAGGAGCGCGACCGCGCCCAGCGCGAGGGCCAGCACCACGGAGTTCGCGGCGACGTGGGCGCTCGACACTCGGTTGCGACAGATCATGTAGACGTTGGCGGGCGCGATCCCGAGCTTCAGCAGGCTCTCGAGCGTGGTCGGGATCATCACCAGGAGCGAATAGAGGCCCCGGTCGTGCGGGCCGAGCAGCCGGGCCGTCAGGACGCCGGTCACCACCTCCATCGACCGGGTCAGGCCCATCGTGAGGAACACGAGCAGGACGTCTGCGCTGAAGCGCCCGCCCGCGGCCGACCGGGGCGCCTCCGTGGTCTCGACGGGGGCGGTCATCGGGCCACGCTGGACGCCGTCGCGGGCTCGACGGCCGGGCCGGGCCGCGCGATCAGGTCCTGATAGAGGGCGTGATACGCGGTCGCGACCGCGTCGAGCGAGAACGTCGACGCCGACACGGCCGCCGCCTCCCGACCCAGCCGGCGGCGCAGGTCGGCGTCGCCGAGCAGCGCCAGCAGCGCCGCCGTCAATCCCGGCCCGTCCTCGTACGGCACCAGGAGACCTTCGCGGCCGGGCTCGACGAGCGCGCGATTGCCGGGCACGTCGCTGGCGACGATGGCGAGGCCGTGGGACATCCCCTCGAGGACCGCGTTGGACATCCCCTCGCTCCGCGACGGGTGCACGAGCACGTCGGCGATGCCGAGCAGCGCGGCGACGTCCGTGCGGTGACCCAGGAACGAGACGGAGGCTGCGATGCCGAGCCGGTCCGCGAGGTCGCGCAGCCGCGCGCCGTCGGGACCGTCACCGACGATGAGCAGGTGGCTCGCCGGCTCGGCGGGCACGACGTCGGCCCACGCCCGCAGGAGCCAGGCGAGGCCCTTGTCGGGGATGAGCCGGCCCAGATAGACGACGACCGGCGCGTGGGGGTTCACGCCGAGCGTCCGCCTCACCCCGGCCGCCTCGGCGCCGGACAGGCCGGCGGGCGCCTCGACGCCGTTGGGGATCCGCACGATGCGGCCGGCCGCGACGCCCATGGCGAGCAGCCGCCCCTCGATCTCGGCGTTCACCGCGACGAAGCGGTCGATCTGGTCTCGCAGGACGCGCCAGCGCAGGCGCCCCAGGCGCCGGCGTCCGAACTGCTCGATGCCGACGGCGTTGGGGAGCTTCACCACGACCGGCGCCCTCAGCAGGGGTCGCAGGAGCGCGGCGGTCAGCGCGGCCGGCAGGTTGTGCGCGTGGACGACCTCGAACGCGCGCCGCTGGCGCAGGGCCCAGCCCAGGAAGCCGCCCAGGAACGCGAGCGGACGCAGTCGCGCGGCCGGCGCCCGGCCCACGCGGTGGACGTCGACGCCGTCGACGCGGTCGACGCCGGCGAGGCCCGCGTCGCGCATGGTCATGACGATCGGGTGCACGCCGAGCGGCTGGAGGCGGGTCGAGAGCTTCAGCGCCTGGCGCTGCGTGCCGCCGAGGCCGTTCCAGCCCAGGAGCATCACGACGCCGAGCGGGCGCCGGCCCGTCGGCGCGTCCGGCCGCGTGGTCACCGGCGCATCCCCGCCGGCTGGAGGGTCGTGAGCGGGCGGCGGTCGTCCGGCACCGCCGGCGCGGCGCGCATGACCTCCGTGGCCCAGAGGCGATAGAGGGCGATCGAGGCCGCGATGAGGAGGAAGGTCAGGTCGTGCAGCCACGCGTCGTCGGTCATCGAGTAGATCATCAAGAGGATCAGGTTGAACTTGAACGCCTTGGCCAGCCAGAGGTAGTCCGGCGGGCCGTGGTTCTCGATCTGCCTGAGCATCCGGTAGGTTGCATAGAAGAGCATCAGGTACAGGACGAGCACGCCGATGCCGCCCTCCGCGAGCGCCCAGAGGTAGGAGTTGTGGGGGAAGCGTCGGAGTCCCCAGCCGGCGGTGTGGAGCCAGAGGAAGTTGCCGAGCCCGACGCCGAGGACGGGGTCGGACGCGACCAGCGCGGCGCCGGCCTGGACGGTCTTCACGCGGTCCTTGAGCGACTGCGCGCCCGGGGAGGTCGCGGTCGACTCGAAGCTCGTCGAGCGCATCACCGCGATCGTCGGCACCACGAGCGTCATCAGGAGCCCCACGCAGACGAGCAGGAAGAGACCACGGAGGCGCTTGCTGCTCGACCAGCCGCCGCTGCGGTCCATGAAGACCAGTGTGGCGAAGGCCATCAGCTGCAGCAGGGCCGTCCGCGATCCGGTCGCCAGTGCGATGACCGGGATGCTCGCGAGCACCGGGCCCGCCCAGCCCTTCCACCGCTTGGTCTGGGCGAACGAGTAGTAGCACCAGAGCAGGGAGGCCCCGAACAGACACACGTACGGGAACACGGTGGGGCTCTTGCCCAGGCCGAACGAGGCGTTGACCCGCCGCACCCCCGGCATCAGCAGGAGCCGGCTGTAGGCGTCGGCGACCGACAGCACGATCAGCACGATGGCCAGCCAGACGAAGGCGTCCAGCTTCTTGCGGGTGTTGACGAAGTACAGGAAGAACACCAGGAACAGCGTGTGGGTGATGTAGTCCTGGGTCATCTCGAAGGTGCGGTCGAGCTCCGGCATGAACGTGACGGGGTACTTGTAGTCGGCCCACATGCTCGACACGAGGAAGAGCAGCCCGATGCCGAGGAGGTACTTGACCTGCGGCACCCGCCACACCCAGATCTCGCGGTCGCGCAGCATCCGTAGCGCCAGCGGCACGAAGAGCACCAGCGCGATGATGTGGCTGAGCTGCAGGAAGCGCGACCCGAGGAGCGTGGGCGAGTAGCGGATGAACCAGAAGAGGAAGATCGCCAGGACGCCCCAGTGCGGATTCCGGAACAGGATGAGGCAGAAGAGGCCCGCCAGCCCGGCCAGGAGCAGCGGCAGCTCCTTGCCCGAGAGGATGTACCCCACGATCACCGTCAGCAGCGCCACCCCGAGGCCGTGGACCGCGAGGCGTAGCATGGGGGACTCGATCTCGAACGTACGGGTGAACGGCGGCATGGTGCGATTCCCCCGTCACCCGGCCTGGACGATCGGCTTGGTGACGATGCAGTCTCCGAGCACGAGCATGTCCAGGCCGCTGCGGCTGAAGGTGCTGAACGCCTCGGCCGGCGTGTTGGCGATCGGCTCGCCCGTGAGGTTGAGCGACGTGTTGAGCAGGACGGGCACACCCGTGGCCATCCCGAAGCGCTCGAGCAGCCGGTAGTAGCGCGGGTTCGTCTCGCGCCGCACGGTCTGCAGCCGGGCGGTGCCGTCG
>Ga0209382_10000917_pt1 | contig 47695 bp, 69 predicted proteins | sample SoiMetdeltSBSDD5_FD_187599 | JGI IMG/M metagenome (GOLD analysis project Ga0209382, IMG submission 187599) | Bulk soil microbial communities from a Populus tree surrounding site in Tennessee, USA - Soil MetaG P. deltoides SBSDD5 (SPAdes) (version 2) | ecosystem: Environmental > Terrestrial >...
CTACACGGTGCCTACGTTCGAGAAGGATAAGGATCAGGTAGTTAAGGCTCTCCAAGACGCTGGCTATGAGGAAGGAGATAGGGTCCACGGTTCGTTGGATGACTTTAAAAGTGAGATTATGGCGAGGCTAGGCGTAGAGCGGGGACAAAGAGAAGATCTTACAGGCGGATACTGGGGACATGGATCAGACCACAATCATACTTAGACCCCAAACCTAGACCTAGATTGTTGGCATTTCTAAGGGGAACTAGTCCTAGCCTGCACTCTGGTCAATTTGAAAGTTAACACCTATAGTTGGTCTGGTTCTATCACCCAATTCACACACCCTGTATCCCACCTGACCAGCTAGTTTACGCTCTTGAATGACATGTATCCAGATACCTCATAGCCTTGTATTTGTGTGAGCTGACGAGGCCTTGATGGGAGTAGGGATGAAGACCGTTGTGAGCGCATAAACCCAGGTCAGAGCGCATGATGGGAGTGATCGGGATGTGGATGGGCGCCTATATAGAGGTGTCGAGCGATTGAGGGTGGACTATCTGTTCGGACCAGCTATACTGTGGCTCTGGAGGTGCAGATATGAGCGAGTACCGCTGTATGAGCAAGCCAGAACCCCATGACCAGGTGTGTTGGGAGATGACCTGGCACTACCCCGACCAGCACTCCTACCAGCACCCTGACCTCTGGGAACGCCTGAGCGACGACGAGCGCCTGGTCGAGCTAGAGGATCTGTCAGAGCGGTCAGCGGCCGGCGCGAGCTGGCCGTTTGATATGCCTGACTTCGAGCGAGATGAAGAGAGGATGGACTAATGAGGGTGAGAACCCATACCAACGAGAAGGTGCAAGAGAGCTTTGGGGAGAGGTACTACTCGGTGAGGAAGCGGACGAACCAGGAAAGCAATCGTCTGCGGACACTCCGGGATCAGCTCAACCCCGAGCAGCACTGGACCGTTACCCGTAAGATCCATGGTGGAGTAGAGGTGCGCATCCATGTGGACGCCATCAACGCCCGTGAGGCCAAGGATCAGGCCAATGAGGTGCAGTACGCATTGAATTGGATGAACGGCGCATACAAGAACGACAAGGGCAAGAAAGAGCCTGAGGACTGGGCGCTGAAGTACGAGGACTACGAGATGGTGGTGAGGCGGTAGTCATGAAAGAGAACAAGCCGAGACATCATTCTCTTTGCCATACCGTGCATATCCATGGTGAGTGCCCGGTGTTGGACAAAGAGAAGCTAACCATCATCACCCTGCCCGATACCAGTCCCGAGTGTGAGATGCTGAGTGCTCGTATGTGGAAGTGGTGTAGCCACCCCAACCACTGCGACAACCCAATGCATGAATCTAACAAGGGCAAGAAGGTCACATACAAAAAGGGGGATTTGCTCGGTGTCTGAGGTAATGGATAAGACGCGTAGGAACCCCTGGTATATCCTGGGGACCGAGTTCTCCACTCGCATGAGCATTGATGATGCGTTGGAGGCTGTAAACGGAGATGATGAAGTACAACCGGCCACGCTCTATACAATCGAGAGCATGACACCCATAACTGTAGATCAGATAGAGGGTGTCTTCATTCCGGCTTACGATCTAGAGGAAGTGCAAGGTTCCATCGGTATCAAGTCCGACATCTATGGGACCATGTCTACAGCAGGCCCCAACTACGAGATCATGCAGAGGAGAGAAGCGCTAGAGATCGCCTATGAGATCAGCGGCCTATGTGGTGATGAGGCCATGGTCAAGTCCATCGGCCATCTTGGGCCACGAGCACAGAAGTTCTTTGCCTACATCGAACTACCCACACTCATCATTGACCCTGGTGGTATTTGTGATGAGATCCTACGTGGGTTGTATGTGGCGACGAGCTTCGATGGGAGTATGAGCACAACCATCGGTGCTAGTGACCTGAGGATCGCCTGTACGAACATGTTGGCGATGGCACTGCGGAAGCTTGACCGGCCAATTCGGGTACACCACAAGGTCAATGCCGAGGCCAGGATTCGTCAGGCGGCCGAGGTGCTCGGATATGCGGGTGCAGTAGAACAGGCCAAGATGCGCAAGGCAGAGGAGATGCTGAAGGTTGATGGGAGTAAGGCGCTACGGGTAGTCTTGGATGAGTTCTACCCGGTTGATGACCCTGACCTCCCCAGCTCTACGTTGGCGAAGAGGACCACAGCCCGAGGTAACATCCGACATCTGTACGAGGATGAGCACGGTACAGCCGGTGCCCAAGTAGGTAAGAACGGGTACGGTGTGTATCAGGCCTTCACTGAGTACATGGACTGGTACAAGCCAGTTCGTGTGAGTAAGAGTGAGGGTGTGACAGAGCACACCCGACGAGCTGCTAATGCAGTGATGCCGGGTGTGGTAGTGAATGCCAAGATGAGGGCCAGTGACGTGATATCGGCTCTGGCTGCGTAAGGAAGAAAGAAAGGCCCCTGGGTTCGCCTGGGGGCCTTTCTGCATGTATGGGAAGGCATCGGAAGGACAATTGAGAGGAGTTAGTGCTAGTGGCAATGAAGCCTGATATGGAGGTTCTGCCAGGGTTCACTAAGCTCGATCCCTACGCAGCTCCCCCCCTCCCCCCAGAGAAGCAAGCACTGTTCGACAAGTTCGCTCCCAGGGATGGGTTATGGAGAGAACTAGAGAGCATTCCGATGTACTTTGTCTTTGATCCCCAAGGAAGGAAGAGAGCTTGGAAGAGAGCACGACAGACGATCAGTTGGTGGAAGCCAACGTACACACTGAAGTTGACGGAGCGGAAGAAAGTCCCAATGTTCTAGTTACCGATGAGTCAGGTGTAGTCAGTGACATGGAGCGTATGATTGGGCTGTATTTGGAGTCTCAGCCATATGTTCTGTGGGCTAATTGGGACATCACAGTTCCAGACCGGAGAAAGCTTGCAGCAAAGTGGCTAGCGGAGCAACTCCTAGCCTTGGATCGGTTTATGGATGAGTACTACGCTAAGCATCCACTAGAAGATCCGACCGAGCTTGCCATCCCGTAGCCACCACGTGACCTGGTAATTTGCCCCGATTCGGCGATTTCTTGCCGGTTTCCGTTGCAAATTCCGACACACCCTGTATAGTGGTTGATGCGCCGGTACATAGGCTGGCGTACTTGAATGGTGGTCAGCGGTGCGGAGAGCCTTGAGGGGTAGCTCCGAACCTCTTACTCGGCAGTCTCGGTCACAGAGTACAGTCGATAGCCTTGCGAGGTGAGAGGGGTTGTAGGTGGCAGTGCCTACCATCGCACTAGGATATCGTGAAGGCCAATAAGCGCTTCACATCCGGGGTAGAGGGGTAGCATAGATAGCAGCGTCCTGTATTAGCTATGTTGCCCCCTACCCCAACCAAAGGTCGTGGGTACAGATGACTCGTACAAGTTGTCTGTGTGAGTGACAGAAAGGACCTACCAGTAGGGTCCGCAATGTAGTAGTGGAGTATGAGGATGCCCCAGGCCGACACGGTGAGGGGATAGAGGAAAGGGTAGCGCCCGGACTCCTACTTGCTTAGCGGCTAACACTACGTCGAGCTGTACTAACATTATGGCAAATGTCATATTGGCGGCTCGTGGAGGTATGACATAATCCTCCCTCACATACCCACATAATCGATAAGAACGTGGGAGATACAGGTGCAAGGGGAGACTATGGATAGTGCGGGGCTAGCGACGCACCCGGCATTATCTAGCCCCCCAGTCCTGTTCCCGGGTACCGGTCCGGGATGGTGTAAGGATGTAACACGCCCACTATTAATCTAGGAGGGAGATACCGGTTCAAACCCGGTCTAGGTGTAGTACAACCCTAGTGGTGTAAGAAGTGATGTAAGAGATGGTCACTAGCACACCCTCACATAAATCTGAGAGCCGACACCTAACCTGCCTCTTCCACACCCTGCCTCCGAAGAGTGAAACCTGGTGTCGGCTCTCTCTATTTATAAGGAAAGTGCAGAAGACGAAAGGGACATTATGAGGCAAGTCTACATTCAGAACTCCAAGCGGCAGAACGTCTACAAGGTCATCGAGCGGCAGGTACGCTATGTACCCGGGCACCCAGAACGAACACGTCAGGTGAGGACGGTGCTGGCATACGGTCACTCCCCCGATGACGTCAAGGCACAGTTCCCGCACGGGTTTGAGTTCGATGACGAGATGGAGGTAGTCCATTGAGCAAGGACAGCGAGAAGCACAGCCGGCAGGGCTATGCCCATAACAACGCCCACCTGCGAAACAAGGTGTTCGGCGTTCCCGGGTTCAAATCCAACGACCGCACCCCGAGTTTGGCCCAGGCCAACGAGATGGCTGGGCAGAGGCTCCGTACCATGGCCGGTAGGGCTGTGGTGAATGAGCTGAAGACGCCAACGGTGGTAAAGTAGAGGATGGTGTAATGCATAAGGAATCACATCCCTTGGCCGGTAAGACGGTCAAGATCAAGGAAGGTACTATCGACCCTGTGCAAGGCGCAGTGATTGGTGGTGCCGAGTACCGTGTTGAAGATTGGTGGGACAAGATCAGCGGTGGTTCATGGACTACTGCTCAAGGCAACTTCGCTGCTGTGCACTACGGTGCACGCAATGGTCTTAACCATCTTCCCATCGACGATGAGGTTGTCTATGGAAAGATCGGCAACCTCGGCCACCTTGTCCATGTGAGCGAGTTGGAGGACGTCTAGTGACACTGCTCGCCACTGTTGACTGCGACATCGAAGAGTGTGACCAGGAGATCAAGGTCCGCTCTATGCATGTCGTTGATGACTTGCGTGAGGCTGGGTGGAGCGTGAAAGGCTCCCCCAGTGCTCATGCTCATACTCACGACGTCGATATCTACTCGGCCGTCACGACCTGCCCCTACCACAAGCTGAAGGGTGAGGGTAAGGATCAAACCGAAGAGTAGTTATGGGCGCTATGCGGGATCTTCAGAACGCCATTAATCAAGCCCTTGGACTTCCCGAGCACGCTCGGCACCATAGCCACTGGCACTACAACGAATACGGTAAGACTGAGCGCAAGAAGATCCACGAGAAGGACCAGCCGAAGAACCCACGTGGTGACCGGCGAGTTCGTGGTGGTAAGGTGGAGAAGCCGATGGACTTCTACAAGCGTCAGCGGGCAGAACAAGATGAGCGTGATCGTATTGCCCGTGAGAAGCAAGAAGATATCGCACGCAATCAAGGGCGAGGCGGTAACCCCACTCAAGGTAAGTGGGGTGGTATATGGTAATGGAAGGTAGGGAATGAAGATTAAGAACAGACGTAGGGCGCTGCTAATTGTTGCAGTAGTAGCGCTTATCGTGAGTGCGTTCGTGGGTGTGAGCGGTGATCCCGCCAGTGCCCACAACCAAGACAACAACTCACTGTGGGGTTGTGCGGCAACCGTGCAAGGTTCCAACTACAGCATTGACCACTCCTGGTGGGACGGTTTGTATACCGATCTTGCTACTGGTCGATGCATGGCTCACGACAACTTCACCGGTCACCAGAGGTGTTGGCGACTCAGCTGGTTCTACCCAGGTAAGCCTAACCAGTCCTTTGCTGGGTCTGGTTATGACGACTCACCACCGTGTTGGTTCAGTGAACCGTAAGTAGTGAGGGATATTAAGTAGTAAGTCGTGTAGATGGGAATAGGAGTCGGAGGAGAACTCCGAACCGGGTAAGGGATGCTCCGACCCACGGTGAACACTCATCTACACTTATCTATACTTGGACCTTTAGCTCAGTTGGGAGAGCAATCGGGTTACATCCGATAGGTCGCTGGTTCGATCCCAGCAGGGTCCACGAGAGATAGGATAGTGATAGTCCTTTGAGGCCGGGTATATAAACCGGGTAGCGCTGTCACGAAGCCGAGCTACAGGTTGGAAGTGTGTTGACTATGTGGTGTGCACCCACGGAAAAGGCACGACCGTCCTATCTCCACAAATCTCGCACCGATGCGCAGTCGTAGGCAGAGGCGTAATATCGGTACGGACTAAGTGACGGAGAGTAACCTAGTAGATGTGGTGGGTGGGAGACTCTACCTCTCTGGCCATCATGTAGAGCTACAAGGTAAGGCCGCTACGACCAACAAGTTAATCCTGGGGTTCACTATATGGTACACCCTCGGACGATCAATTAGCTTGTTGCAGGCCACTCTCCGGTACCTTATAACGATCTCAAAGTTTGTGGAGGGGTGCCCAATGGAGCGGTGCTCACTACATCGGCTCTCACCTTCCGCCGGGTGATCCGTAAGGCTTGGGCAGTGGTTAGTCCCCTCTCGCCACTGTGCACCACCCCTCCACAATCACAACAACCTATAAGTACAAGTGCATAAGAGGATGGTGATGAGCCACTACTCATTCGACGCAACATTCAAGGACCCTGATAACACTTACATCCCTGGCTTCGTTGAGTTTGCCAATAGTGTTATCGGGGCAATCAATGCTATCAACGCTGCGAGGGCAATACCTAGCCCTACTTCACAGTTCGTATGTGGGGTGGGCATGGATGAGGTTGAGTCACAGATGTCAATCTCGGAAAGCTTCATGGAAGCTATCGACTCTATTATAGAAGACGTCTACGATTCCATGATGGTGCTCGACAATCCCTTCGCACACCTAACTGCACTAATCGTCCACTTGGCCGGTATAGTGCACGAAGATGGGCAGGGAGCTACAGGTGCAAGACTGATCTGTAACTCTTCTTTGCTCATACTACAAGACCGACTCATCTATCTATACGTGGTGAGGACGGGGTTCACCGCCAAGAAATAAGAAAGGGGCTAAGGCTCATGGTGGTTGAAGCAAAGACAAAGGACAAGCAAACGACGAACTCGGATCAGCCGAGTGAGCGTGAGCTGAAGCAGAAGGCTCGGCGTCCAGTCAAGGTCAAGGGCACTGCTCTTGGTAAGGGTGACGCCCTGTACCTTGGTGTGTTCGAGGCTCTTGCTGGTCAGGGTACTACGAATGAGTCTAGCGACCTCTGGGTCGAGCTGTTCCAGACTTGTGCGGAGGATCCTGGTGAGTGGTACAACCGGAAGTTCTACTACGACGAGGAGCGTGATACCAACAGTCACAGCTCTCTTGCCAACATGATCCGCCGGAACGGCCACATCAAGGAAGAGACCAACGAGTACAACACTACCTGGTGCAGGAAGCTCCGTGAGCTGTGTAAGATTTACGGAGGCGAGTTCCAGGCCGAGTACACTCGTGGGACTGTCAAGTCCGACGCACCGTCCAAGGGCAAGACGATGAGCATCGTCTTCGTGCGGTTCGTGAAGACCCCACGGAAGCCTTCTATCCAAGATGCCATGGCGGTTCATAGCGACCGGCGTGGCTGATAGTTGATGGGAGGTAGGGAGTAGTTATGGATGAGCTAACGATTTCGTCAAGCATTCCATCACCTACTGATCCCATCTTTGGTCCGGTTCCTCTGCCCGAGTGGGTGGAGGAACTGAGACCATGGCAGTGGGATGCGGTTGGACAGATTCACGAAGCGTTCGATGCTGGGATAAGGCTTGTATTATTGGACGCTGGTACTGGTGCGGGTAAGAGTCTTATTGGTGAGCTGGTGCGGAGAATTGGTAGCTGGAATAGCGTCTACAGCTGTACCACTAAGAACCTCCAAGACCAGTACGAGAGAGACTTCCCCTATGCGCAAGTAGTCAAGGGGCGATCTAACTACTGGACTCAGTCAGGTAAGTTGGACCGATGGGGGAACAAGGCCAATCGAGATCAGCGCTACAGTGAGATCACATGCGCTGACTGCACCTACTCCGCCGATGACGGTTGTCGCTGGTGTATGAACAGGAACCTCTGCCCATATGTGGTAGCTAAGACTAAGGCAGAGTTGGCTGAGTTGGCAGTAGTAAACACAAGCCTCTTCATCACGGATAGCAATCTGGGTAAGGGTGCTTTCACTGGTCGGGACCTGGTAGTACTGGACGAAGCTGACGAGCTTGAGCACGTCCTTCTGAACCACGTCGAGATCGTGATCAGCCAAGCACGCATGGAGCGTCTGGGCCTGCTCCCTCCGGCGAGGAAGACCGTTGAGAAGACCTGGCCTGCCTGGGTACGGGATGAGGCGATCCCGGCCGTACGGAACTATTTGGACACACTAACCCATCCTCGGGAGGCGGATAGCAAGGGCATCCGTGAGTACAAGGCCATCGTGACACTCTTGGATAACCTGAGGATGTTGGAGGTCGAGCTAGAGTCTGGTGGCTGGGTATACGATGGTTGGAATAATGGTGAGGTGATCTTCAGGCCGGTGAGGGTAAGCAAGTATGGGAACCTACTGTGGGATCACGGTAAGCGGTTCTTGCTTATGACTGCTACTCCTATCTCGCCTGCATTGTTACTAGAAGAGATTGGGTGGGAGGAAGAGTTTGAGGTAGTTAGTATTCCCAATATGTTCCCAGTGGAGAACCGGCCTGTTCATATTGTCCCTGTGGCTGACATGAGCTTCAAGGAAAAGATGAGGACAGAGGGTCAGTCATGGAAGGATATGGTAGATGGGGTTAGAGCTATCCTCAACAAGCATCCCGAGGAGAGGGTCCTTATCCATACAGTATCGTACGAGTTGGCCAGGTGTATTAAGGAAGGGCTCAAGCTTGATCCGTCGCCACCGACAGCTCATAGCAGACGTCCAATCATCACCTACACTGAGTCCGCTGGTAAAGAAGAAGCTCTTGCAGCTTATAAGGCCCAGTCCAATTCTGTTCTGATTGCTTCTTCTATGGGCCGGGGTGTGGACCTACCCCACGACCTATGCCGGGTACAGATTATCGCTAAGATCGACTTCCTTAACCTCAAAGATAAGCGGGTAAACACTAGACTGTACTCGCAAGGTGGTACAGCCTGGTATCGTATGCACGCTATTCGGTCTCTGATTCAGTCGTGCGGGCGAGGAATGAGGAGTAAGGACGATCACTGTGTAACGTATGTGCTTGATAGCCAGTTCAAGACCAACCTGTGGAAGAGTGACTATCTGTTCCCGGAGTGGTTTAAGGACGCTATCGGGTTTAGGATCTCGCCTAGGATGTTAGGCATTAACAAGTAGGAGGAGGAGTGAATAAGTTCCTAAAGCTAACATATGGTGATAAACCGATCTTGGTTAACGTCGACCATATTCAGACGATATATCCTCGGACTCCTAACGATCCCAAGAGTCCATGTGTTATCGAGCTTTCCGGTGATATGGTTACTGTGGATGAGACCTTCCGTATGCTAAAGGGTCGTATCTTTAAGCTCTACGATGACACCAATCCTGACACCAACACCAACAACGAGGAAGACAACTAAATGGCTCAGGACTACTTTGAAACCAATGACTCCGATGGTGATCTCGGTCACTTCGTAGGCTTGGTCGACAATTCCATCTGGTCGAACCCGGACATTGAGTCCAAGGGTAAGGCCGACTTCGAGAACTCCGATCGGTACCAGTTGTATTGGTATACGAAGGTGCTCGACATCCTTCAGGAAGACTTTGATGACGACACTGAGGACGTCACTGTCACCATGTCGATCGGAAAGGACTGGCTCCCTGAGGGTGATGGAGACGACATCCGCCACAAGGATGATCCTGGGGACGATGCTGTCGAGCGGGGTGAGGCCAAGCCGATCCTCTTCTCGGGCGCTCCCCGGCGAGGCTCCGTCTATGGGAAGTACCTCACCCTGACACGTGGCGCCAATGACAACTACTACACGTCGGAAGGTGAGGCCGAGGTTCTTGATGGTGGCGACGAGATTGAGATCGATCTCGTTGGTATCCGCAACTACTTCCGTAAGCAAGGCATCACGGACCCACGAAAGGCTAGCATCTGGAATGGGCATGTGTTCCTGTTCCGAGGCCTGGGCCTGAAGTACAACCGTGACCAGAAGCCGAGGCTGAAGGCGCTCCCAGTCAAGTGGTTGGGTACGCTGGAAGACTACGAGGCTCAGACCGGCGTGAGCGTGAAGACCGAGGGTGGCGTCACGAAGGTTGGTGGCACTGCTGAGGCTGAGAACGTCGCTACCACCCTGCCGACGGACACTGCTCCCGAGGTTGTGGAGACGCTCACTCAGGTGGTCAATAGCTCATCGTCTCATACCGAGTTCATGAAGACTGCTCTGAAGCTACCCGAGGTTCGAGGCAATGAGGAGCTGACAGCTGCTATCATGAACGAGGATGAGGGTCCCTGGTCGGCGAAGAAGTAGCCGGGTAGGGGTTCATCATCATGCCTAGAGTCAACCCTTCCCAGCCGGTTCCAGGTAGCAAAGGTACGACTCTGGACTCACTGCGGGACCGGGGGGTTCACACGGACCCCCTGCGTCCCACTAGGAAGACACCGAACCCAGACGCGTGGAGCGGACTACTTCAGGACAAGAGTGAGTACCTGACTACTCACGAGCTGGCCCAGGAGCTAGGTGTCAGTGCTTCACAGATCGGGCGCTGGTGTCACCGGTGGTACGGAGAGCTGCCAGCCAACCGGCGAGGTAGAGGCCAGGGGTACCGCATCCATCCCCACTATCGGACCGTTGCTCGTGCTTGGATGCAGACTGAAGATGTCGTGGTCAGAGAGGCTGTCAGGAAGGCTCTGGCAGAAAGCCCAAGAAATTTCGTGGTGGTGGTTGCAAACCGAGCCAGTACCCACCATACTGTACTTGAGGCGATGAGGAGGGTACAGAATCTCCTCCCCAAAGCTGCCAACGCATCTGAACCAGTGACCATCCTCTATGTTGGTCCACGACAGGAGAGACAAGCAACATGAGCAACCAACGCAAGCGCCGTAAGCCCATCCCTGGTGGTGTGGTCACCGACATCCCGATCCGTCAGCGTGGCGGGGAGTGGACCGACGACTACGCCAAGTGGAAGGCTTCGCCGGGTGAGAAGCACAGCTACTCCATGGCCAGCCCTTCACAGGCGAGCTACCTGAAGGATCGATACGGCGTCGAGACGACTACCCGGAACACGCACTGGGTGGACAACGACGACAACATCGTGAGCAACGCCGATGCCTACAAGACGGACGCTGAGGGCAACTACGTCCTCAACGGCAAGGGCAACAAGGTGAAGCGTGACGACGTGACCCAGGTCTGTGACCTGTACGTGGTCTACGATCCCGACACGGTCGAGTCGAACCTGGCTGCCGGTAAGGCCCGGCGTGACGCTGCTGCGAAGAAGGCAGCTGCGAAGAAGGCCAACAAGAAGTAGTTCCAAGAGCTACGAACCCAAGATAGCTAGCCCCCTCGGCCTGTGTGGTCGGGGGGGCTTCTGTCGTTGTTGGGGCCAGTGAAAGGGGAGTTCTAGTGCTTTGGTGGTCGCTAATGGGGGAAGGGATATGGGCGGCAGGGCTGATTCTTTGGGAGAAGTGGAAGAGGAATAGAGCATATGCGCAAAGATAAGTACGACGATCAGCTAGCCGTCCTCAAGCAAGTCTATGGGGATATGTATCACGAGCATGGAGAAGGCCCGAATGCTGTTGGATGGGCTAATGACTACACTCAGCGGATAAGATTCGAGGCTATCACCCGAGGATGGAAGGCTATTCCAAGTTCTATTCTTGATGTTGGATGTGGGCTTGGTCTTCTAGCTGGGATTCTTGATAGCACCTGGCTTAGTCACATAGCTTACACTTACGTAGGTATCGATATCGTGCAGGAGTTCATTGACTCCGCTACAAAGAACTATGGCAACTTGGGTAAGTTTGTCTGCCAAGACTCTCATACCCATGCTGACCTTGTTGGGGAGAATGCATATGATCTTGTCATTGGTAGTGGTGTTACTGGCATGTGGCAAGACCCCTACCAAGTCCTTACCGATATGTGGTTCATGGCAAAGAAGTGGATGACGTTTAACTGGTGTGAAGATGTTAGCCCACTAACCGTAGATCGGGTACTGTCGTTTGCTAGACAGGTCGGGTGTAATATCTGGACACTGGACCACAGTTACCTTCCTAACGACTACACCATCCACATGTTTAAGCCGGCGAGTGTCCCATCTTTCTGGGTTGAGCAGAAGGACAAAGCTAAGGAACTAGCTGGTGTCTGACTCCACCCTTGAACATATGGAGGGAGATAACCGACCTCCTGCCTACTATGAGTACTACGATGATGGTACTTGCAACCTTGTACTAAGGGCTAGCGCTATTGGGACGTCATGTATTTGGGACCTGATCGCAGCTGCCCAGGGCTACACCCCGAACCCTCTCCCACCCAACCTCAAGCGTGCGTTCCAAGAGGGGCACGACCTTGAGCCTGTGGTCCTAGCGAAGATCGAGCAGGAGCATGGGGTCACCATCCACAGCCGGCAGGTAGAGGGCTCCCTCGAACTGATCAGACGTACAGAGACGTCGCCGGGGCTGGTCATCCGCTACCACCCTGACGGGGTGGGTGAGTACTACAGGGCTGAGATTGACACTGTGGTCAAGTGTGTGGTTGAAGTCAAAGCTCTATCACATGACCTGTGGAAGAGGTTCGTGCGTCACGGAATGCAGAACGTCATAGAGGAGTATGGCTGGCAGGGTTCTGTGATGATGTTCGGGGAGAGGTTGCCGTTGCTATGGGTGGGATATAACAAAGGTTACGCTCCCGATGAGAATGGCGTGAAGAAGGATTGTGAGGATCAAGGCAAGATCCATGTGCAATTCGTAGCCGAACCCATCATTCCATACGCCGATATTGTAGTTAAAGCGATTCAAATCAAAGAGGAGGTTGAGGGTGAAGATATCCTTGAATCGCAACGACCGTGCTACGACTCTAGACATTTCCCATGCCGGTATCTCCACCTCAGGCCAGATAACCAGGCATCATCCGTGGGAGATGGAGTGGAAGGGGGAGACACTGCCGTGGTTGAATTGGACGATAGTGCTAAGGACCGGCTTGACGAGTTGGCGAGGGCATATATCTATCACAAAGGGCAAGCGGACGAGAATGAAGGTAGGAGAAAAGCTATCCTTGCTGAGATCTTGGATATCCTACCGAATAAGGGCACTCATCAGACAGATAGATTCATTATCCCGGTAATGGAAGGTACTGGGCAAAAGACAATTGCCTGGGATGAGATGACGGATGAGGATAAGGAACGGTTGCAGAAGTATTTGAGGGATGGGAAGAAGTACAAGTATCTACGAGGAGTAAAGGGGATTGAATAATGAGAAAGCCTAAGTTTGAAGACTTCTTTGGTGACCCTTCTCGGTCTACTACCTATCGAGAGATTGACCACGAAAGAAAGCGTGCTCATGATCTCCATGATTCTCATGGTGGCTCGATGGAGCGTAAGACCTGGGATGATTTGTTGGAGTGGACTACAGTCACAGGTGAAGAAGTAGGTGAGATCGATAAGGCAATCAATGAATATCGCCATGGAAATCTGACAGACCAAGAGTTTAGGGATGAGTTGAGAAAAGAAGTTCGCCAGTGTGCTGCTATGTATGCAGCATGGTTGGAGGCTTTCCAAGATGCTTACTAAGTCCGATATCCTAGAACGTATTAGCCGTTTCAGCAGTCTCGCTGACGACAACCTCCACTCTATGAACGCTGTACCAGGTGGGAGTATCGCCAAACAAAAGGCAAGTGAATTGGCTATAGGTCTTGCTCAACTTGAGCACGAACTAGAGCACGAGATCCACTCATGAGTACGAGCCAGGACTTCACAGTATTCACTCCCAACGATTTCACCTACCGCCAAGACACCACCTGGCTTGACAAGATCTTCAACAGTAGATGGCGGAGGAAGAAGCTCCGTCACTCTGCCTACAAGACTGCTGAGGAGGTTCGTATCCTGAGGAAGCGTTGTTACGCCTTAGCTGTGGAATGTGCTGAGTGGAGACTCAAGGTGGGTGGTGCTGCATATAAGGCCTATGGCAAAGAGTTCGCAGAGAACGTACGGGTAGGGATGCAGCATAGAGGAGCCACCCCTGTTCGCCTAGCCGATGACGATTTCAGTAGGAGGCCTAAGTAGTGGCAATCACCCCACCGAGGATGCCGAATGGTAATCTCATCAAGGAACGTATTGGTGTCTATGGTCCGCCCGATGCCGGTAAGACCCACATGTTCTTTACGCTGGCGAAGTGGCACCATGACCTAGGTTCCAAGGCTCGGTTCTATGGCATCAACACAGACACCAGCTGGGATGTCCTCTACTGCAATCCCGAGTTCAGCAGCCTCCCCAATATCGAGTGGACGGAAGTGCTCTACTTCCAAGAGTACATTGATGCTGCTAAGAAGTACCACAAGATGCTTACCCCCGAGGATTGGTTGTCTGTTGACCTTATGCCTATGGGATGGTCAGCCACCCAGAACGAGTATGCGAGGATTCTCACCAAGTCCAAGTCGGGTAAGAAGCTAGAGGACGTTGGTGATCTTTGGGAGCAGACAGGCGTGCTCGATGAATACCCGATCAAGGGTTGGGATTGGGGTATGCCGAACGCTCGATACCAGAGCCTTGCCAACAACTACATCCTTATGGGGCCAGGTCATCGGTTCCTCATGTATGGCGAGAAGAAGCTACTGAAGGAATCAGAAAGCGGCCGGACCAAGGAAGCCGATGAGGTCACTGAGATCTTTGGTCATGTCGGATATAAGCCGGACGGACAGAAGGACGATCCATTCCGCTACCACACATTCTTGCGGGTACAGGGTATCTATGGCAAGGGTGGTAAGCGAGCGCACAAGGTTACTACGGCTAAAGAGCGCTGGGGTAACCGTAGGCGTCTGGGTGTGACTATGCAGAACAATCACACTCGGGGCGAAAAGATGGAGGACTTCTTCCTTGAGTATTTGGTAGGAGTGGCAGGATGGCAGATGAGCTGATTACACTTCCCTTTCCGAGGGCAGACTTTGAGGTTGGAGATGTAGCTAACATCGTAGTGGGTGGATCAAGTCTCGGGACTATGACCAAACCATTCAAGCTGATCTCTAAGGACAAGTATCAGTGGCGATGGGAGCCTTACGATGGTGAAGATCGACCGAGATGAACTAGAGGATACTATCAAGCGACTGAACCAAGAGATCACCCTAGCCGGCGATAAGAAGTATTCAACCGTGGAAGTGGATGTGCTTAAATGCTGTCTCTACTTTCTTAGAACAATCTACGGTACACAAGAAAGGATGGAGCTATGAACTCCCCGACAAACTTCCTACTTATGATTGCCTGGGGAGTCAAGCATAGGTTCTGTACTAGCTGCATTCTTGATGAGCATTTCAAGTGCACAGGTGTGGGGTGTTATGGATGTCAGGATAGTTACCATTTGAGGAAGCCTGGCCGGCATAGCGCTATGAGGTTGGAGTATGCATAATGGCAAAGTACGCAGGGAATCGGGTAGTTGAGTCACTGGTAATTGCTCAGTCAGGCAGACACCTATATACAAAGCCGCTCCGAGGTGTCAAAGTAGATGAAGGTCAAACCTGTCTTCTGCTGATTGGCGATGATCCCGATAACGCTAAGAAATACATGCTGTACACCAAGGCGCCGGAGATTTGGAGATGGAAGCTAGATGACTGATCCCCTCTATATCGCTCCCACCGAACCTTGGGACCTAAAGAAACTCGGCATATCTACACTGCTACCTGAGGAATATGGTGTGGATATCTATTGGGAGTCATATATGGGAAAGTGCGGCATCCAACGCAAGCGCTTCCCCGATGACTTCCTAGCGTCAGTATTCGACGGTAGGCTTAACCGTGAGTACGCCATGATGAAAGGATTGGACCTTGCCATTCTTCTACTTGAAGGTAAAGGCCACTGGACCGTTGATGGCCGACTCCTCAGACCAGTCAACGGAAAGCGATGGGCCTGGACAGAACCCCAACATCGGGCTTATCTCGCTTCCGTGCAACTGCGAGGGATACAAGTACATACCACACACTCCCTCAGCGACACTGTCGCATTTATCGACACGATGCGCATGTGGTCGAACAAGACTAACCATAACAGTCTCTCGTCAAGACCCGGACCCAAGGGAACAAATGGATTCTGGGGTGATATCGACGACGAGGACTACCAACTCCACATGATCCAAGGCATTCCAGGTATCAGTGTGAAGCGGGCTAAGGCCATCATGGAGAAGGTTGGCTTCCCGTTTATGCTAAGTGTTAGCAAGGAAGAACTGCTATCTGTGCCTGGGATCGGTAAGGGGTTGGCAGATCGAATTTGGAACATGTTCAACAAGAAAGAAACTAATGGATCGAAATCAGGAGAAGGCACTCTGGCGAGCGGTTGAGCTTATAATCTTGACGCTTGTGGTAGTAGTGTGTTTCAAGGTTGCATGGTCGATCGGCGATGCTATTATGAGTGCTGGTGAAACAGTCGAGATTCCTATGCCCTGCGATAAGGATCAGGTGTATGTGTGGGATGACTACCCGATTAGCGCTCATTGTGTCTGGAATCAAGACCACGCTGGACACACCGGACACGAGGAGGAGTAATGGTCGTTGAGTTTGCAGGTAACGAACCGCCCGTATGCAGTGAGGATAACCAGACGCTTGCTACGTACATGATCAGGGGTGTAGGTGATGTAGCTCGCCCCGGTCAGCCCGCCCAAACAACTATGTATGCATGTAAGCGCCATCTGACTAAGATTGTCGATGGTATTAACGGATCAGCGATCGTGAGGAAGCTGTGATCAAGTACGAATGTGATTCATGTAGTAAGATTGTTGTAGCGGCCGAGGCATTTGGTCCTGGTGTTTGGCGAGAGGCTCCAACCACCGATATGAATGTTCAGTGGGAAATGGGAAAACCATATCCTTACTACTCTCCTGACACCGGTATACAGATTAACATCATGCCAGTAACTCAGTGGGGAGAGCACTTCTGTGGGGAGTGCACATTGAGGACAGTTAGAGACTGTGTAGCTACGATGTGGCCGGAGGACCCTGAGCCCAATGACGAACCCAGCCCTAGCAGCGAGGAAGATAGTCCAAGCTCAGACGCAAGTTCTGACGTGCGAGATGTGCGAGCTGGTGGAGAACTGCCGGACACCAGTGCCGATGAGTCTGCCGACCCCGATTCCACGACAGGCGGATATCACGACAACATCACAGGCAAGATCTACGTCCACAAGCCAGACCCCAAGAACCCAGTCACAGTCCAGTGGGACGAATCAACAGACTCTCCAGACGCCTAACTTCATAGTCCTAGGTGAAGCCCCAGGTCGACTAGAAGACTACAAAGGTAAGCCATTCATAGGTCCAGCAGGCCAGCTTCTACGCAAGACGCTCAGGAAGGTAGGGATCAACCCTGACGCTGCGATCTACATGAATGCTGTGTCCTGCTGGCCCCATGGCACTCCCGAGGATCGCCACATTATCCAATGCCACGATAACCTTAAGGCTCAGTTAGATGCTGTACCCTGTGAGAATGTTCTTGTGTGTGGACGGGTAGCATTACAGTCACTACTTCCCCACGCTAAACTGACCCCCGCCTTAGGTCTGTTCATCAAGGTACATGGGAAGATTATCTACCCGGTGTACCACCCTAGCTATTTGAATAGAAACAAGGATAAGACTATCCGGGCCGAATGGGAGCGAGATCTTTACAACTTTGGTGATGCGCTTGCTTATACGGAACTAGAGCTTATCGACAACGAGTACTGTGTGTACTGTCGAAAGCGTACATTGACTCAAGAGATTCCCGCCTGTACTACTAAAGCTCACAGAGACTGGTGGAAGTCTGACAGTACGAAATGGAAGAGGCCAATACCACCCCAGCTAACGTTAGGACTGTGATGGAAGGACTACAATGGATGGGATTGACTACGATTGGAACTATCGATATTGGGAGCTGACTAGAGAAGAGATCAGGCGGACAATCAATGAGGCCAGAGCAGAAGTAGGCCTGCCGCCAAGAGACTGGATAGAAATTAGTAGTAACATCCGTACTGGTAGAGCCATTCGTGCTGATAAGAAACTACCTCCACAGACCTCTCATGTTGTATCTCATCTGCCTGTCTTCCAAGCTAGGCCAGAGCTATACTTTGAGCTCAGTCCACAGGAGCAGTACAACCTTCTAGCGAGGGAGATCACTAAGTCTGTTCATGACATATTTACTGCCACACCAGGTGCACCGCCCAAAGGTGGAATTAGTAAAGAAAGGGAGATCGTTGAGAAGCTCCGCCGAGCAAAGGAAGAATCAGAGGTCAGCAAGGCAAGACGCAAGATGGCGAATTATCCAACTCGCCAATCAGTTTGGAATGAGGAACAGACCTTTGATCCACACCCGAGTACCACTGCCGATACCAGAGCACGGGTGGAAGCCGGGAGAGAGGCGCACAGAAATCGTCAGTCACTACGCCGAGGTCCCGCTACTTGGAATGAAGAACCTACACCGGGCAGTGTTCATCGTGAGGCAGAGGAAACTAGGGAATGAAGTCCTCCTTAAGACGGCAGGGTTCAAAGCCTAGATCTATCTGTGGTAAGAAGTATGGGAAGCGGCGCCAATTCACATGCAAGAAAGATCCTAATCACAAGGGTCAACACGGTAGACGCACACCCCTACACCGCATCCTCTAACAACTAGCTCTATAACGACGAAGGCCCCCAACCACTCAAGGTTGGGGGCCTTCTATCGGAAAGGAGCCAGTGATGCCCATGACCAGCAACGCACGGCTCGGCCAGTGTAGCAGCTCATGCCGGCGTGGCGATCACCAGCTCGACGTCGACCCGATAGCCCGATCGACGTACAGTACTTCTGAACTAATCGACAGACCGTCCTCGGAAGGCTTCGTCGTAGTCCAGCACCGGGAGTTCCGGCGGCTTGGGGCCATTCCTGGTGCGCTCGACAGTCCAAGCTGCGATAACTGCACCGGCCAGGAACACGATGTACTTAGCCTCATCCAAACTTACGGCCTTATCGGCAACTACCATACCGATACCGGTTACCAGAAGGATGAGAGCGTTATAGACAGCCTTAGCTCGGTAGTAGAGTTCAGGGAAGGATTTGATCCAATCAAGCATCAGTCTCTCCTCCAACTGCCAAGCGGATACTCAATGGCGAAGTGCAGGAAGAAGAAGGACGCTGCTACCAGTGCCCACTCCACATCAGCACTATCATTAAGCACATGAACCGCTCGCAGGAACATGATGATTGCTGCAACAAGTGCAATCATAGTTACTCCTCTTCGTCGTTGCTATCTACGGTCTGGTTGTCATCGCTTTCCGGAGGAAGATCTCGCTGGGCGGCTTCCTCTTCAGCCTGACGTTCCAATTCGACCTTGATCTGGGTGGAGAGCTTAGCTTCCCGGAAACGCTTGTCAGGACTCTCACCGAAGACCTGCTCATAGACTCGCCTCAAACCCGGCAAGTCCTCGGGTAGCGCATCGACATCGATGACGGTCTGACCATCTGGGTTAACGTCGACATTCCCAGGTGCAACAACCTTTGGCTCGATAGGGTTCTTAGCCTTGGTTTGCTTACCAATAGCCGTCTTACCTGAGGCTCGGCCGGCGGCCTTACCCTTGCCAGCCACCTTACCCTTCTCCTCAGTGTAAAGGAACAGGTTACCGGCAGCATCCTCTCGCTGAATGTACCCATCCTCGGGGTGGTGTCGGCACTTCAACTTGGTGCCACCAGGGGCAGCGAAGAGACGTGACCCGCATCCCTCGTGGCCGCACGTGTAAAGAACGTTGGACATTACTTCTACCTTTCTTTCCCCTCGGCAACAATCGGAGGGATCTCACAATGGAAATCAATATCGTACTTGTTGAGGACTTCATTAGCTCCATCCTCAATGTTCTTACGATAAGCTTCAATAACTTCTGGACTGGGTCGCTCATTTCGGGAAGCTGTCTTGATGATAGCCTGCCCGTTAGCAAATGCCATTTCGCACTGGCGCTGAATGCTCTCGTGAGAGATTTGCTTGATGTCAGTACTGTTCTTGTACGAGCCGATAGCAGCTATGGCAGCAAGGATTACGGCGGCATAGGTGAATAGATCCCTCAGCGTACCCAAAGGATCATGCCTAATCTCTGCCCAACTTTGCTTGATCCAATTACCCATTAGAGGCCAGCCTTCTCTAGGCGTTCTCTTAGATCTTGGATCTCAGCCCTAGCTTCACCGACCTGGGCCTTGAGCGTTACATTGTCTTCCTTGAGTTCCTTGTTCTCACTCATAAGAAGATGCCGTTCTTCCTTGCATTCAGCCAATTGGCCTTCGACTCTACCAATATCGCCAACTAGCTGGATAATGTACTTCTCCTGTCGGGCGTTGGCTTCCTTGATAAGGTCTACACCAACCTGGGCAATAGTGGCAGATTCCTTAGCGCCTGACTCTTTGCTTTGCTGTATACGAGAGGCAATGTTCAGACCTATGCCACCTAGTGCAGCAATGAAAGAACCTACCGCTGTAAGAGCGACCCAGAACATCTACTACGAGCCAGGATAGGTATTGATGAACTTCTGGTACGTATCGTCGTCAAGTTGGAAGGTAACTACACCCTGATTAGTGAAGGTAGGCACGTCAGTTGATTCATTCAAGCCAACCTTCTTACCAGCATCACAGAACCAGGTAGGGCTAGCCTTCTCACGATTCCTGAACATAAACATGGTGTCTCCTAACAATTCAATCGGGGGTCGGGTTCTACGCTGAGCTTCAGTTATAGCATGACCATACTGCTGAACACGAGCATTACCTGGGCAAGGCTTGCCACTACCAGCCGACCACTGTTCGCCACCATCTACCCGCCAAGGATCAATACCCTGACGATGGTATGCACAGCCACGTCGGCCTGGCTTGGTATCTGGTACTAAAGCTAGCGGTATTCCACTCCCACGACACTTCCAAGTACTAGGGCAGTTAGCGTGGGTTCTAATATCAGTGATCCACAGAAGCCACTTGACAATCGCCTCAAACTGAGCAGGAGTCCAGGGTGGGATATCCTCAGCCTTAACCCAGACAGGGAAAGGTCCACCCTTATCCTGTGTCTCTAGGCTGACTACATGCCAGTTGCCATTGAAGTTAGCATCGGCTTCAAACATACAGTCCTGCCACTGTTTCATGAAACCATCATGCCTTAGACCAAAGTGGGATTCCAACCCACCATAGCCTTCTCTATGGAACATAGCGTCAGTACCATCGAAGTACCCAGCCATGGTATGCACACAGGCAAAGTCGTGAGCCTTCATCGCAGGCTCAGTCTGTTTCCCGAGTGGGTCCCATTGTGCTGTAGGGTATAGAAGCATCCTCATCCTCCTTATACAGCAGCGGTGATATAGGCGGTAAACCAGCGCATCAAGTCGCCTGCACCCCAGTTGAAGGGGTTGGTGTTATCCCAGGACTGACCAGCAGTACCGAAGGCGGAGATACGGTCAGGGTTGGTGTCTGGTCTGATAACACCCACCGAGGCCCAGCGTGTAGTGCCATCAAGACCTTGGGCAGCACCAAGATAGCAGAAACTCGGGATGGAGGGGTCGTAGGCGTTCTGGCCAGAGGGAAGACCGATGCTGATATCGCCAGTCACGTCACCAGTGTTACCCAGAATGATCAGGCCCCAGACGATAACGATGCGCCCCACCTTAATCCACAGTGCTGTGTTAGTGGGAGAGCCACCGGTACCGAGGGTGATGTTAAACAGGGTAGGAGTGTAGGTGTTGACTGAGATGCCAACACCAGTAGGTGGAACAGACTCGTTGGTGAACAAGTTCTGAGCGTTAATAGAACCAGCCGCAAGCTTACCCGCAATGACGGATGCAGCCGCTAGAGCAGTCGAGTCAACTACACCTGCACCCAACAGGCTAGCAGCGTTGATAGCGCCAGCACCGATCTTATGTCCATGGTCAGCTCGTGCAAAAGATGTTGATGCACCCTCAGACAGTGCAGTACCGATGTCCACTGCGGCAGCGGTAGCAATGGCGTGCTTATGGTCACCTCTGGCGGGGTGACCATCTGTGCCGAGCGAGGCAGCATCATCGGGGAGAATAGTAGTAGGAGTACCTGGGGTCCAGCCGAGTACACCGAAGGTATGACGTGCAGCAAGATCATGCCGAGTACCGTCAGTCTTCATGTACTGGGTGTGGTCATCCCGAGTTGTGGTGTTGATATGGGCATTAGCCTCACGGAAGTCGTCGGCCGAACTAGTGTGCTCAACTGACTCTCCGCCGAAGTGACCGGCCGCAGACGTGTCGTCCTTACCTCGGTCGCTCGTGCTCTCCACGGTGATCGTGGAGCCTGAACGAGAGAGACATAGGACCGCTTCCTCGGTGGCCTGACCACGGTTGAACACCACCCAAAACTTGCCGTTGACTCCACCTGTAGGCCAGCCTGTAGTAGAGGCGATTTGGAAGGTGAGAGAGGTGCTGGTGATGTCGGCTACCAGTGTGGTAGCAACGGCGTTACCCTTGTATTCTCTGACAGCCATGATGATCCTTATGAGACTCGTTTCATCTTGAGCAAGATGGAACCGTTGAAACCTGACATACCTTCGATGCCTCGCTGGACACGCTGTACTGGAAGCTCGTAGTCGTCAACGACGACAGAGTAAAGGCGATCGAGCGCTTGACATGTGGTGATTTCCTTGGTGACAGCTAGAGCAGAAAGGAAGTCCATTTCTTCTAGCGTGTCATAGGTAAGCCATCCATCGTCATTATCCTCTACCTGAGGTGCGAGGATAATAGTCATGTAGATGTTCTCGGTGGGGTTGGAAAGCGGCTGAACCAGTAGCAGCCAAGAGTGGATAGATAGACCGGCAGTAGCGTCACCAGCATCCCGGTACAGCACGTGGCGGAACTCAAAGAACGCTGCCTCGGATGTTCCTAGATCTCTAGGGAAGAGGTGAGCTTCGTGAATACCGAGAGATACGAATGGTCCACCGTCAGCTGAGATGAGGATTTCGTGCATACCCTCTTCACCCATATGCTGAGCGTCGATACTAATGCCGATCTTCTTCTCAGTCATATTGTATGAGATCTCACCTGTGTCTAGGTAGCCATCTGCAACGAGGTTGGTGGCGTGCTGTGCCCACATGCCAATGCCGTTAACGGTGAAGACTCGGAGATTCTGGAAGGTGACTACACTAGAAACGTTAGCTGTCTGTCCTGATACCATGAGATCTGAGGCGTAGGCGGGAACTAGCAGCTCGGTATCAGTGATGAACTCAATCGACATCCGGCCCAAGCCAGTATGGGTGGAATCGAAGTTACCCCAACCAAACCAGATGTGTGGTCCCTGACCTTCAAAGCATTGTACGGCAAGGGTAGTAGGAACGAGCTTGCCAATACTGAGGTCGCCAGAATCCTTGGTTAGAGCGAATCTGAAACCTTGGTTCGTACCGATGACAATGAAACGACCTAGGTAACCGTAGATCGAAGAGACGATCTCACCCTCGGGGAGGCGACCAGCAACCACTGGACTATCGAGAGCAGTACCGTCCTGTTTGACAGCAGTCCTATAGATGATCGACTTGTCACCAGAGAAGCCAGCTGCATAGATAGCGGCGTCACCTTCAGCAAACCCCACCCAGGTAAAGTCAGTGTTGGGGTGAGTGTAGAACGCAGCCGGCAGTGCACCACCTGCACCTACCGTAAGAGCTGTAATGTCATAGAGACTGTTAGCGTTGGCAGCAAGGAAGCGGTTCTTGACGAATCCAAGCTTTGTTACTGTACCTGTGATGTGAGCAGCACCACCTACAGCGGCAGCTCCACGAGTGGTCTTATAGATACCAGCTGCACCGTGACAGGTGATGATATTAAATCCGTCAGTGGTGATGTCAGTGGGAGCAGTGCCAGGAGTACCAGTGATAGTAGTAAAGGTGGGGGTATCTACTGTGATGTCCTGGGTGCGGCGAAGAACTGTACCGTCCGTGTAATAGAGATATGCACCAGCGACTATAACCTTCTGATTGGTTGCAGCTGAGACAGCCTTAGCGTCTGTGTCAGGAAGCAAGGATAGATGCCACTTAGTCCAAACATCCATGCCTCGGCTAGTGCGGAAGCGGTAAGGGTTGGAGTCCTTGCGATCAAACTGGTCCTGTCCAGCACCGAAATGCCAAGACTCACCACTACGACGCCACCAACCCTCAGGATTGATTGAGTGCTCGCCGGGAAGCTCTGAATCGTCAGCCTGGTTACGGAGCAGAGGAACGCTACGGAAGACAAGGGGGAGTTCTGCCTTCCAATCAATCATGTAGCTATGACCACCGATAGCAGCATCAGCGATAAACGGAGTTAGCGAGGACGTACCCCCGCCTAGGTAGAATGGCGTATGAAGATCGGAGTGAAGGTCGAAGCCCATGACACCTACATCTGGGTTTGGTACTTGCGCTCTAGGTAACGGATCTCACGGTCGACAGCGTCGTAATAGGCTTGGAGTAGAGGACGCATTGCCTGGCTAGCCGCACCAGGTGGTACCTCTTCCTGCCGGCGAGGCTCAGGCTGACGGTTTAGGAATGAGCGCTTGATGTCTCGACCGTACAGGCAGCGGAGAGCAGCACCCATAGCAGGGATCTCATGTGCCGAGTTATGAAGTCCAGCAGTGGTTTCGAGCGTGTCAGTTAGAGCAGAGAGGGTATTAAATGAGGCCTTGTACGAGACCCGAACCTTACGCCCAGGATAACCACCTTGGCGTAGAACAATCTGAACTCCGCTGGGGAAGTCAGTCTCATTGGGGTTCTCATCAACGAGGTAGTCCTGTGGAGCGAGAAGAGGCCAGTCACGTTGGGGACCAGGATAATCATATCGCACCCGCCAGACGTTCAGAAGGTTAGGTGCAGTGATGCCATAACCGGAGACGCTGGGAGTGTATGTGAACTCGGTATCCAGGATGCGGTAGAGGCCATCACCAGGCAAACCTTCAATACACCTATTGATGAATTTCTTGATGCGTGAATCCGGGAACTGAGGGTTGATACGGATCAAGTCACCAGCAGTATGAGCTGAGATGTCAGTACCGTTAAAGGCTCGGATCACGGTAGCAGTAGTACCGGATACGCCCACCACGTGCATGTTCTCTAGGCCGATGCTGATTCGGGTACCGGGGGCGACACCTTCTACCGCATGTTGAAATGAGACAGAAACAGTGGCAGGGGAGTTGTCGATCGATGTAGCCAGGACATTGACACGGTCAGGCTGCCCTGTATTTAGATGATCTCTTGCTTCATCGATGCAAGCCTGAAGCGTGGTCATTGATGAGTCCTAATATCTATCGGGGGCCAGGACGAGTACGGGGAACCTGCTCGCCAAGAGTAGGAACACGCTTGCCAGACTGTCCCTTAGCGGGCTGGAAGACGATGTTGTGCTTAGAGCCTCGCTTACCCTTACCAGCACGAGTCTGAGGGGTGCGGGTCTTAACCTTCTGTGAGGAATAGCGCATAGGACAGCTCCCTATCTGGGGTCACTTCTATCAATAGTGACTGGGCGTTGAGTGATATCGTACACGGTCTTACCCTCACGTTCACGGAGGGCAGCACCATCAATCTGAGGTGGGGTGACTCCATCCTTGTGAAGCCGGCGGAATGCAGCCATATCACGCTGCCAACGTTTCTCTCGGATCTCGGTTTGGATCGCAGGTTCATTGGGGGAACCGGGTGTCAGGGTGATTGCTCGATTGGGGATAGCAGAGGCTCCCATAACGATCCCACGAAGGTGATCAGCGTAGGAAAGATCGCAGTTATCAGGATCTTTACAGCAGGCAGGATGTGTCATGTTAACCATTGTCCTGATTGTGGAAAGTAGTACGGCCGTATTTGATGATGGCTGAGGTGCCAAGGTGGCAAGCCATGAAGCCAGCACCACCACGCCCAACAGGGGTGGGGATATTAGCTACTTCTGCCGGAGAGCCAGCATCGACATCAAGGTTGATAGCCTTCGAGTTGGTATATGAAGTGAGGTTGTTAGACCATGGAGGCGGAGGCTTGCCATCTTGCCAGGTTCGGACTTGGCAGATGTTATCAGTGAGCCTGATAGCAAGCTTGTGTGGAAAGAGAGGATCAAACTGAGAACCGTTAGGGAAGTTGTACTGGCGGTTGATAAAGCCAGTACCGTCCAGGTTTGCCTTCCACACACCCACGTTAATAAAGGGGACGAAGAAGAAGACGTTATTGTTGATGGTAACGCCGTACTTCAGACCACCGATCTCTTGGTAGCGAACGACGATACCGCCCTGTTGAAGACGACCAGCAACACCATAGTCAATATTGTCTAGGGTAGTCTCGACCTCAAAGTCGGTGTAGAGAATATCGCTATGGAGCCAGAAATCCCTCTGCCCACCTGAGCTATCTACAGGACCAGCAGAGAGGGTGAAAGCACCACGTTGATCCCCACCTACAGTAGGGTTGGCGGGTACAGCTCCATCACCACTAAATGACATGTTGGATCGGGCGAGCTTAGAGATTTGATCAGGACGCCAAATCATTTCTACGTCGGCAATGTTGAGACGGTCCGCATACCCAGCAGCAAAGAGTTCTACATACTGGGTTGGAGTGATCTCATGAACATGCCCACCTGTGTATACACGTCGAGCTTGATCTAGGCCGGGACTATCTGGCCGACCCTGGTACGGGTACTGCTGCTCATGCCAGTTGAGTGCTTGATCCTGCCAGACAGTAGTACCGGTAGGTACAGCACCGTAGTGGCGCATGAGCTTGTCTGAGTCGTTACCGGTATCACCCCAGGCGACACCCTCTGTGATAGGTGGCGTGAACGTAGGCATTAGACAGGCACGATCCTCAGGCGGTTGTTGGCAGAGTCAAAGCAGGCATTGAGGATACCCTGAGCCTCGCCACCCTTGGTGTTGAGGGTAGGTGGGACAGCGGTCTTATTCATGGTGACAGTATTAAGTCTTGGAGATGTGGTGCTGTTATTGAACACTGCCTGGAAGATGCCGTCGAGTTCCATGATTACGCCCTTGCAGCATAGACGCCGAAGAGTTCACCAATACCAGTATTGGAGTCAGCACCGTCAGCACCAATGCGGGAAATAAGGAACTGGTAGTGAGACCCACCAAGGGCACCGGGGACGAGTGTGTAGTTGAGGATCTGATCGCTGGCCTTGTGCATGATGCCAGCGGTAAAGATGGTGTGAGTAGCCGAGACATCCTGCTCATAGGCGTCAGTGATGTTGTCCTGGAAAGCCCGAGCTTCCTTCATAGCAAGACGCCAACGCTGGTTGTTGGAGGAGACTGTAGAGGTGAACCAGAACCCCATAGACATACGAGACCAGGTCGGTGGCGGGCTGAACGTACCGACCATTGTGGTGGTAGCAGCATCGGCAAACTGAGCACGAGGCCAGTCGTTAGTGACAACGATGGTAGGCGTGCCAGTGTGGACAGCCATGGAGTTGACTGGGATGTAGATGACGTCAGGAGCCGAGCTAATGCGGAGTGCATTGTTAGCTGGGTCATGAACTGACTGAAAAATTCCTTGAAGGTCCATGATAGTCCTTAACTAGAGAAGGGCCAGGGCCTTTGTGACCCTGGCCCTTCTGGCATGGATGTTGGGTTGGTGTGTTGGTAGTGAGTGTGCCTGCTAAGGCTAGTTAGGACTAGTTGGCACCAATGGTGGAAGCGGCTTCGATTCGACGGATCGACTCCTCACGGAACCGACCGTAACCACCGTTCCAGTACCAACCGATCGGCACGAGGCGCTGCAACTTGTCAACGACAGTACCGAGGATGATCTGGGGGAGAGGTGCAGACACGGCCCGAGAGAACGTCTTGGCGAGCGCCTGGTTGCCCAGGATGATCGTCGGGTAGACGTCCACAGTACCGCCAACACCACCGTCAACGAAGCCACCAGGACCACCCTGACCAGCGGCCAGGTTAGGAGCAGTCAGGCGAGGAGTGGTGATGAACGCAACGCCTTCAAAGAGGCCGGTCTCACCATTCCAAATCTGCTGGGGCTGAGCATAGGTGTGAGGGTCACGCCACGCAGCGGCACCGGTCTCTTCCCGAAGGTCAAGCTCAGTAGCAGCAGCGAAGAAGCCTCGGTAGTACCCACCAAGACGCTGAACGTTGGCATCGCTGAGCTGAGCTACAGCAACACGAACGTTGCGAGCCTTCAGGTTGTGGGTAGAGGCGATGGTGACACGAGAGGTAGCAGCACCCGCATAGATGACGTTGGTACCAGCGACCAGCGGGTTACGAGCCAGGCAGTCGAGCGACAGACCAGCGTTGTAACCGATGACGTTGGCGACGTCCATGCTGACTACCAAGTAGGAGTAACCACGGATCTTGGCAGTGGTCATAGCAGCAGCGCCGTACTCGTTCAACGAAATGGTGACTTCGTTGTCGGAGATGGCGATGGCATCAACGTCGGCAGCTTCAGTCAGTGGAGTGATCTGAGGTGCCAGGTCGTTGTAGATGTTGAACAGAACAGCCGAGCCAGGGTGAGACTGACGAGTCGGCTTGATGGTGGCACAAGCGTCGAAGTACAGCTCCGAACGCAAGGCGAAGTAGGCGAGACGCTCATAGGCTGTGGTAGCCTGCGTAAGCGTCGTAGTGTTAGTGAAGGCATCAGCCATTTGAGTATGTTCCTTATGAGTAGTTAGGACCGATGCCCAATGCGGCCTTAGTCGATATCCGATTCTAGGATTAGACCAACGCCCTTACCCTGGGTTGCGACGATTCCCAACGCCTGTTCCGGAGTCTGGGCTGCATTGATGGCCTGAGAGAAGGCCCCATCACCAGCACGTCCCTGCCGAGTAGCCATGATGTTGGCGTACTCTGCGGCAGAGAGTCCCTGAATACCGTCGGCAACCATCTGAGCCTGAAGCTGAGCTTCGTAGGCCTGCTGTGACGGATTGGGAACCATACCGGGGATAGGAGGAAGCTGAGGATTTGGCACGAACTGCTGACCGAGTTGCTGGTCTGGTGTGGGTGAAACCATCTGACCAGGCATCTGACCAGGGACCTGGCCAGGATATTGCTGAGGATTCTGCTGAACATTGGGATCTACTACACCTTGACCGTGTACCTGACCGGGAACCTGTCCCGGAATCTGTACCTGGCCCTGAGGATTGTTGGGGTCTGGCACACCGGCAGGCACGGGGGTGGGTGCGGGCTGAAATCCAAGGTTCTTTGCAGCATCCTTGATTGCCTTGGCATCGATGGTGTCAGCATCACTAAATCCACTGAACAGAGCCTTCTGCTGGTGCTCGTTGAGGTGGGAATACCCAGCCTCTGCAACCACCTTAAAGTTCTTCAGTGGGGTAAGTTCTGCCTTTGTATCAGCAAGTTCCTTAAGAGCCTTATCGAGCTTTGTCCTAAGGTCCTTCGGATCTTCTGTGGTCGTATCGGGCACTACTCTCTCCATTTCCTACTCACCTGCATCGGAGGTTCTACAGGTGGACGGGTGTGTTGAAATCTCGGACGGAGTATATAGCGGAAAGGGGATGGGGGTGCAACCACCTATGAAGCTGCACCCACTGCGAACCCCTCTTCGTTGGCGCCATACCCCGAACCACCAGCGAATTCAGCCTTACGTTCGCTGGCACGCTTCTCGACCTCTTTGCCTACAGACGTGTCGCCGGCCAGGAACTCAATCTGAGATGCCTGCGAGATCTCGGATTCATTACCAGACAAAGCATGGAAGAGTTCTTCCATCTTCATCAATTCTCCGAATGACGATACAGCCTGGTTCTCAGACATGCCAGTACCAGCAAGACGTTCAGCCTCTTGAACTGTCAGCTGCATCTTGTTAGTGCGCATAGCAGCACCAGCAATTTGTCCAGTACGGAACTGTTGCTGAAGTCGGCCGAGAGTATTCTTGGGGTCCATCCAATAGTGCATGAAATCGCCCTGGGAAATACCATATAGGCGCTCTAGAGATGAACGAGTTTCAGGAGCGGCCTCATATGTGGCAGCTCCAACGATGTTCATACGTTCTTGAGCTTCGGCAGGAGAGACTCCATTAGCGATAAGGCGATTAATCTCATCCTGGGTAACGTCCATACCCCACATACGGCCGGCAGCACGGAGGGTATTCTCATATTCAATGTACTGTTCAGGGCTGGGTGCAAGTTTACCCTGAGCTTCAAGCTGTTTGATGGCCGGGAACCGGTTGTTGAACTCAGGACGTTCATAGAGTTCTAGGAGAAGCTGGTCATCACTCCACCCCATGATCATGGCATTGGACGCCCAGGGGATGAGAGAACTAAGACCGAACTGATTGAGGATGCGAGCAATAACGGGTGAGACAGCCATTACATTGACCTCTTACCAAAGACGCTGAGGAGCCGATTAGCGGTACTAGCCTGCTGCTCTTTGCCGCCCTTAGTATCCCAGTAACGCTCATCTTGGCGAGCAAGAACCTCAGCCTCATAGACAGTCATAGGTCGGGTACGCCCAAGGTTACCGTCGTATGTAGACAGAACCTTAGACCACTTGCCATTCATGAGGTTGACCTCACCCGGGGAGAGGTCGAGCGTGGCGGCAATGGCTTGTTTGTGTGGCGCAAAGATACTGTTAGGAGTCTCGCCTGCCATGATCTGTTCTTTGAGGTATGGGAACTTTGAGATGGCGTGCTTCTTAAGGGCTTCAGCAAGGTCCTGCTCGGTCTTCATACCCTGAGCAATCCACATACCCCAACGATCAGCATCCTTCTTAGACATGGGGATGAAGTACTCGCCTTGGGAGATGGCGATTGCACGATTGGAGCCGGTTTGGATAGCACCAGCCATAGGATGTTTGGAGTAGAGCTTGGTCATCCCAGCCATAATCTCGTTACCGGCAGGGTCCCAGCCATTCTGAATACCGGCAGCAGAGATCCACTTAAGCTCAGCAGGGGTAATGTTAACACCCATCTTGAATGCAGTACGACGAACGGACTCCGTGTATTGGGCAAGTCGTTGCTGAGCGGTACGACGATCTGTGTGGCGAAGGATATCCCAGTCACGCTGAGCCTGGTTACGAGTACGATACCAAGTAGTACCCTTAACCTTAGCCTCAAATGCTTGTGGTGAGAAGCCGATATCTGGGTTTACTGCATCACGAAGAAGCTTGCCGATTTCGGGGTCTGAAAGAAGCCAAGCCATAGATGGGAACTGTTCCCGGATTTGCTGGTCTACTGAATCAGCCATCAGACTTAACCTCCTTAGTACCAGTTGTGGGAGTCGTGGAAGGACAGGGCACGAGAGGGTGAACCATAGCGTGACTTGATGTAGTTGAGTCCCCAGTCGATTTGGCCTTGACCATCACGAGGAGCCTTACCATGGACTGACTCCATCTGCTGAGCAATACCATAGGCAGAAGAGGTAGGGTTATCAGCAGCAGGATTCCACTCTGACTCACGATTCCAGAGTTCGATGAGAGCGTTCATTTCAGACTGACTCCAACCATACTTGCCCAGCTGAGCTTTGGCGTAAGCTTGTAGAGCTGCTGCTGAACCTGAAGCTGCTGCCCCTGCTGAAACTCGGGCGATGCTCTGGTTGGCTTCTGACTCTTGACCAGGGAACTCCATACTGCTGAGTTCCTCATCAAAGAACGACATAGGATTAGTCATCGGGTTGGTGCCAACCGGCGACACCCCACCCAGGATTCGCTCGATGGCGATCATACGATTCTGGAAGGTAGACTGAGGATCAGAATCAGCGGTGAGATCGTAGTCGAAATCGGGATGATCAGAGCCTTGATACTTCTGACCTTCACCGAGGATATAGTGCCAGGGTTCTCCCTCTACAGAGTTGTAAAGACCATGCTTAGCGGCAAGCTGAGCAAGGAGCTTCATGTCGCCGGAGAAGTCCACTGCCATGCCACGCTCATGCATGGAGTGCCCAGGCCGAGCAGCGAGATTACCACCGTTTAGGTAGTTGTCATACATCTTCTGTTGCTGAGCACGAGAGCGATAGCCACCATGCCCAGTAATACCAATACGCCCACCAGATTCACGGACGATTTGGAGGGCAATAGAGCGAAGTGGTTCTTGGACTCCATTGAGGAGTTCTTCGGGGGAAACGGGCATTATGAACCCCACGCAGGACTAGTGGCGTGCTTAAGGAAGTCATCCATGTATTCGAGCATGTCCTGACCCTGGGCAGCGGCAGGATCTTGTTCGGTAGCTTGGGCTGTAATGAAGGCTTCAGGAGAGGGAACAGAGACCACATTCCCACCAGTGAGTTCAGCGTCGTATGCAGCTCTCTGTTGCTTGGTCTCTAGGTCGTTATAGGAGCGGACCATCTGGTCAATCTTGCCCTGATCCCAACCCTGGCCAAGCGTATCGATCACAGCTTTGCGGAAGACAAGCTTGAGTTCTTCTGGGTCTGTGGTCTGAGTTACCAATGGAGCACGTGTCTGCTGATCTACAGGAATGATATTGCCAAGCTCATCCACAGTGAAGTTCATACCTGTGGCTTCCATGTGAGTAAGAGCTTGCTTATAGTTCATGCCCTGCTGATTGGCATATGCCAGGAGAAGGCGATAGGCCTTACGAGAAGCATCATCCCAGACTCCAAGGCGGAATCGGGTACTGGGTGAGAGTAGGCCAATCTCTGCCATCTTGCGCTGTAGGGCGGCAACTGATTCCGGGGGGAGCTGCCCAGGAAAGAATTCATCACCGTCGTAGTAAGGCCACTTATCATCCCCACCTTTACCGGTGGAGACAGAGGTCATATCACCCCGGCGAAGTTCCTGGGATGCAGTCTCACCAAAGCGACGAGGAATGCTGGGATCAAAGGGAGCAAACTTGTACTCCCACGGACGGGTCTCATAGTCAGATGGGACCCCAATTGGACCCGAGCTATCAGTAGGAAGTTGGGGGAGTTCTCCTACGTCAAGCGGGTCGTCGTCAGGCAGATACCGACTACCGGGCATGGTAGCTTCTCCAAGCCCAAAGAAGGAATAGAGTCATAAGTAGATTATTCATTGAGATCGACCTCACGAGAGAAGACGATATCCCACAAGAACTGGAAATCCGGATGCTTGTCTATGACCTTATGGGCCACGTTGTCAAGCCATTGACGGGTTCCCTCTAGCTCTTGTGAGGACGACAGCAGGCCAGATGAGGTGTCCTTCCCGGCTGCCTTGGCCTGAGCTACGGCCGCATCACGGTATTTTAGGTAGAGAGCAAGGCCTTCCCCGGCGTCAGTCGAGCGAATAGTGGAGTCCTTCACAGCGTGGTATAGCTCCCGAACTAAGGCCGCTGTATCGGGCTTCTCGGGGAGTCCTGTAGGGCCAGATGGGTACTGAGCAAGAATCTTCTGTCGAACCTTACGCAGGTAGTCCCGAGCAGCCTTGTCATTGCGGCCGCCAAGCTGGTCCTTATAATGGCGGAATAGCATGTCGCCCCGCATGTTATTAGCGAGGTTCAACCACTGGTCGGGTGAGAGATCTTCCCGCTCACCCGTCATGAAGGACTTCAGGTATACGTCGTAGTCGAATTCATCTGATTGGGGGAGGAAGAATCCGTAGGTTGACGGGAAGAGTCCCTTGAGTTTGGGGTGGTTGATAACAAAGCTGAGCTGAGCTTGGTTGCGAGGGATTCCGTATGTAGACGCACCAGACTGAGGGATGATTGCGAGAATGGCATCCGGCCCGTACTTCTCCATGAAGCGCTCGCCAGCTGTGTCATAGTCTTCTTGCTGGAGGTCATAGTACTCCTCGGTAAGGACAGCAGTAGAGAGCAAGCGCCCAGATTTGTCCTCTACCAGGAAGCGGAATGCAGGTGTGGTAGGGGAGAAGGATTGAGCAAAGGACCGGATGTAATAGAGATCCTTGGTCTTGGACTTAGCATCTTGAAGGAGTTCCTGCATACCCTCTCGGGAGGAGGTGTCATAGCGGCCTGTAGAGTACAGATAGGCCATAACATCCTTCTGGGCATTAGCCCACTGACGCTGATCATACCCACCATTGGTGGCAGCATCGAAGGCTCTACGCATCCAAGGTGGGGCGTAAGAGAGGAGCTGGGAAACGTCGGCAGGCTGGCGTTCACCAGGCGCACCATAGGGGAGCAGGAGGTCATGAATACCGTCGAACTGAGGCTTATCCTGAAGCATCCAAGCAACGGGAATAGCACCCACTGGACCCACGCCGGGAAGGATATTACCCATCATGTTCAGGCCCTGGACTGAGCCGGTTAGGGGGACGGCTGCCCCCGGTCCACCTGAGCGTGCAGTGACAGCTTGAGTAAGGAATTGCGAGCCAGGGATAACAAAGACTTCCTGACCAAACTCATCCTTGAAGAAGAAGCCTTCACCATCGGGAGAACCCATAGCTGCACCGAAGTCTTCTCCTCGGGCACCTTGGATAATTTGCTGGGTACGGCGTGAAACCTTGGTAAGACCAGTCAGCTTACCAGTAATACCAGGACCACCAATGTCAGAGAGGAGCTTACCCCACGCACCAAAGATTTCCTGGTAGGCGTTGGCAAATGGGGTGATGATGCGCATTGCATCGGCTAGCTGCCCATGTTCTGCAAGGTCATAGAGTAGACGCTTAGCTGAGTCAGCTGCGTAGCCCCGAGCTAGAAGGTCAAGTTCCTTCGCAGAGAGGTCGCCAGCTGAGTGCTTAGCCATTCGTTCAAGTGATCGTAGTACACGATTGGGAACGTTGGCTTTGCGGGCATTGGCAAGGATCTCGGCCTGAGCATCGACGGAGGCGAAAGGCATGAGTTCACGAGTATGCTTCCACAGGAATTGCTTGAAGGTAGGCGCCCGATCCCAGAGATTGTCAGCAAACCCCATAGTCATAGCAAACAACTTATCGACTACATGATTGACTCGCTCCGGGAATTGAATGCCCCCCCGACGAACGTCCATGTCGAAACCCTTGACAGCGTCAGGAGCAGAGTCGATGTGGTTATCGAGCCAGGAGGAGAACTTGGGGTTGGTCCGATTGACGTTGTGAAGGATAGAGATTTCTTTGTCGGCAAGGGCGAGCTTACCGGTACGTAGGGATTCGATTATGTCTGTGTTGCCACCAGTCATGATTTGAATACGACGAGAGACTGTGTGGAGGTAGCGCTCAATACCAGACTCATCAATAAGGTTACCCGGGTGGGCCTGCATGAGATCCTTGCGGATAGCATGACCCTCGTAGGTGCCCAGCATCCAACGCTTCGTGGCATCGAAACCTTCGTTGAGAAGCTTCTTAGATACAGGGTCATATGAGAGGAGAGCTAGCTGATCAGCCCAAGCATTACGGAAGTCGATAGGGTCAGCACGCAGCTTCTTGAACAGGCGTGCACGATTGGACATAGTCACGCCTGGACGATTGAGCCAACCACCATGAGATGCCGAGAGTGAGCGCTGGAATTGCTCAATGTCTTCGATGGTGTCGCCGGAGGGGGTGAGGGTGGCCTTGCGACCTAGGGCGTAACCGAAGTAGTCGATAGGGTGGCGGAACATTGAGTCCAAACCACCAGCTGCCATACGGATCTGGGACTCACCAACAACCCGACTAACCCAAGCTGGGAAGCGGCCGAGCAAGGTGCCAGACTTCCAAATATCCTGGGTAACAAAGTCCATCAATGCGATGGGGAATCGAGACTGACCAAACGTCTCTGGGGCAGTGTTAGTGGTCAGGAATCGCAGGGCCTTATTGGAGGTGAGACGTCGAATAGCTCGAGCATCCGGTAGGGGGATGTAGCGGTTGATATGTTCGAGGGGAAGATGAGGACCAGGTACTTCTACTTCCTCACCGTTCATCAACATCTTGGTCCAGACCGGAACATCCTCGCCCACCTCATCTACAAGGCCTTGGAGTTCTGCGTCGAACGTGTTCTGGAACAGGCGGGTAAGACGAGAAGCCTGATCAGGGTTGACACCATATGAAGCAAGAATGCCTGCCTCATGCTTCATAGCTTTGGTGGCAGCTGTGTAGAGGCCATTGCGACCAGTGGAGTGAGCGATCTCATCAAGGATCTCTAGCTGGACAGGCTCAGGAACCTTGGCATTGATCATGTGGCGCTCAAGCTGGGTAGCGAACTGCCGAGGATCAGTGGTGTCGAGCTGGGCAGTAGGCATCCATCGCAGCATCCGAGACTGGGAAGTGCGAGGATTGAGGCGGTTGATAGTAGAGAGGAATGGGTCCTGGGTGAGATTGGAAACAGTAGCTTCGATCTCAGAGCGCTTACGAATGGTAGTGCCCAGGATGGATTCGAGGATAGAGCGGGTCTCTTCGGGGGTGGAGGCCTTAGCGAACTTGGCAGCAACACGTGGATCAACTTGTCGGTTCATAGCGATCCAAATACGTGCAGCAGAAGGTTCGTTAGTCAGGGCATTAATGGCATCGATACCCTTGTCGGAGTTGAGCCAAGAGGAGACCCTGGGTCCGTCAATCCCATGGCGAAGACCAGCGATAAGACCTACAGCTTCATCGGTGGCTTCAGGTGAGAACAAGTCACGAGCAAGTCGAACTTCACCTAGTTTAGTAGCAGCCCAGGCCGTAGGGTCGGCAAGCTGGACACCCGCATCTACTACACCAGAGAGAACACGGAAGGGTTGGGTGTCAGGCTCGGTAACTTGGTTGGCAAGGAATCGACCAAGGGTGATGTTATGGCGACCGACCTTGCCACGCTCAGCTTCACGCCGACGGCGCTCCCGAGCTACAGCAGAGTCAGGGTCAACGAAGAAACCATCGCCAACGTCGATAGGCTTACCGTCCATAGTGGCCCGGATAGCTATACCTAGGTCAGACTGGGACTCAAGCCAGTTGACATCCTTGCCATGAGCAGCACCAATGACGTTACGGATCTGACCTTGGAGTTCCTGCTGGGGTGCATCCATAAGCATGAACGCAGGTTTAGAGAATACGGCCAGCGGAGCCATAGGATCATTGGGATCTACCGGCATACCCGAGAGACGTTCGATCTGCTCGGACTGTTGGAAGTTAGGAGAACGTGTAGCCTTACGAATAGGTCCACGAACAGTGTTAAAGATGCCAGGAAGCGAGGACGAACCATCGGATTCTTCGGAATCTGGGAAGAGTTCCTTGCCAACGTTGACAATCTCGGGCTGGGTGACCAGTGAACGCTGGTAATTACGCAGGATTGAGTCCTTGACGGTGGGATTGTCTGCGTATTGGCGCTCAATGTTGGCGATTTCGGCAGGATCTGAGGGTTTCGTACTACCTGGCCTACGAACTACAGGCTGTTTCTCGAAATCGTAGTAAGGAAGAGGGACTCCGGCGGCATCGAAGGCAGCAACTAGCTTATCGAAGGCCTTACCCTTGGTGGTATTGGCGTTCTTAGGCTCATGAATGAAGCCGTCGTCGGAGATAAGGGAGGAATTGGACTTAAGTAGGAGGCGAAGGTCCTCACTAACCTCCATATTGTCGACAGGAACGAAGCCTAGGTTGGTGAGATCTTCCCTCAGCTTCTCATCGTCAGGAGAAAGGGAACTAGAACCAACAGAACCAGGATCACGTGGATCGAATCGCTGGAGTTTGTTATGTGGCCCCGGGAAAAGTTGGGCACCAGTGATAGTAGTACCAGGTGCTTGGTAAGGATTGTTGGTAAGAAGTGCACGTTCTGAGATCCCTTGGACTACAGGATCAGACGGAGTGAAGCCTTCAAGGCCAAGAGGGATAGCAATGCCAGGGTGAATCCACGAGGCAAACCTGCCGAACAGAGAGACACGGAATGCTTGCTCTGCATCGATGTTATCAAGCTGAGATTGGATGCCTTGCTGACGGCCTTCCCAGGCGTACAGTGCGACAATCTCGTTAACCGGGTCAGGAATGTAAGGCATGGTGATGTAGGCCTTTACAGGTTCTGTTCGATCTGTTCGATCATCTGGCGGAGAGGCTCAAAGCGAAACTTCTTATACATCCCTCGGAGGAGAGAGAGTTCAGGCGGACCAAAGGCTCCCATGGAAAGAGCTTCTGGACCAGCACCAGGGCCAGTACTGAGGCCAGTAGTGAGAGGTTCGTTGGGACGTGCGGTGGGGTCGGACAGAGTCGGGACCTCACCCGGACCCATGCCAGGCATAGGTGAGCTAGGGGTGGCACCGAGGCCACCTGAGGGCGATGGAGCACCGGCTACAGGCTGGGCTAGCTGACGGTCCAGGGTAGCCTGGGCTTCACCATAGTCTGCACCCTTGGGTGCCTGCGCAGGTTGAGTGGGGGCACCAGCCATGTCACTCCGATTCGGGTAGAGTTTGCCGGGTGTGGGGGCACGAGGACCCCCACGACTCGCCGGCATGACTACTTACCACCGTGAGGCTTGCCACCACCCCGAGTACCCCACTTCTGCTTGGGTGCAGGCATGGAGGTAGGACGAGTGGCAACACGGCCGCCACCAGGAACACCGTCAGAACGAGGGGAATTCTTGGCAACGTTGGGAGTGGGACGAGAACCAGTTGGGGTCTTGGTCCCACGGCGGCCCGAGTACGAGCCTGAGGAGGTGTTGAAGCGAGGCGACTTGCCAGCTGCAACCTTCGGACGAGGACGATTACCAGTGGGCATATTGATGTCTTTCTCTTGTTAGCGGAACTTCTGTGCCATTTGCACAGAGCCTAGGCCATTGAGGAGAGCGGTGAGGTTCTGCATAGAGGGTTCATTCTCAGGGATTGCTGGGGGTTGCTCCATGCCTGTACCAGGTAGTGAAAGGCCAGGCTGCTGAGCGGTGGGTTCTTGGGTGGGAGTAGCCTGACGTTCCTGAGCTTCTTGCTGTAGCTTCTGGATAGCCTTGTAAATGGGCATACCCTTATAGACGTTCTCTTCAAAGTTGGCGAGTTCTACAGGGCCAAACGGAGCATCTGGGGTAGAAGCTAGTGTGGCGATCATGGCTAGCTCGGCAGCACGAATATCCTCTAGGACAATACGCCGTTCCTCAGCCTGAGCATCGGGAATAGCTGGGTCGATCTCCATGAAGCGTATACGTGACATGGTGCGCATAGCTACACGCTGACCACCTTCGACAGGAAGGTTCTCGATGTCCACACCAGCGATGGGATATTCGACTATGTGCTCATCGGAAGTCCAGAGCTTAGATGGGGTGTAGTCTAGGTTCCCGTGGTAGGAGCGTGTCATTAAGAAGATGGACTTCTTCTTGGGGAAGTAGCCCTTGTCGATGGCGATGGCAACTTTGTTCTCGATGTACTGCGACATAGCGAAGACATCTTGGGCTTCAGCAATAGTGAAGTCGATGGTGGTGCCAAGGACCTGGGAACCACGCCGGCCAGTACGAATGTTGGTGCCAGACATCCCACCGAACTCTGGGGGAAGAGAAGCGGTTTGACGCTGAGCGTGCTCTAGACGATCGACCACTTCCATGGTGGACATAGAAGGGTCAAGGTGCTGAGCTTCGATCTTGCCACCACGAATCTGACCAGGAGAGCCTGTCTTAGGATCGGGGGTAGTGATGACCTCAACTTGCTCGTTGGGATTAGAGACTGCCCACTCACGAGGCCACACCGCTCGACGCTGAGCCACGATGGTGATTGCCATGAGGGCAGCCTGGGCCTGGTACATACCGATAATTCCATCGAAGTGACCAAGCTGGTCGTCCAGGTTTACCGAGCCAGGGACTACAGCGAGGGGAGTGCCTGCGAAGTTCCTCTTGGGCGGGAGCATGTCGGCACAAGTCACATGGCCGGAGATGTCGTTGGGATCACCGTTGATACCTTGGGTCTCGTAGCCACAAAGAATGAGGCGACATTCGTCGGCAGAGATATATTCGAGCACGTCGAACTCACAGTTCATATCTGGGTCCGACATATCCCAGTAGTCAGGCTTGGATACTGCATTAGCTGCTTCGGGATAGTGATCAACTAGCCAGGAGTATGGATGGCGGGTGACGAAGATACAGTCACTCGGGTGGCAGTCCCCAAATTCGGTGGGGGCTGGGAACGTCCACAGAGGATCACGGCTATACCACTTAGGGATGTTCTCCTTGGGGCAAGGCTTGAGGACAACAGGTGCACAGGCATAGGCGAGGAACTGTCGTCCACGCTTACCTTTGAGTACACGATTGAAGGACTTCTGCTGCCAGTGGGTCATGAGGCGCTGACGATCGTTTGCATCCCTGTCTGCCTGCTCATCACCCGGGTTGAGACTGGGGAAGAACTGGACAGGATCAACAGAGGCAATACGTCGAGCAAGCTGAGCCATACCCTGCTGAGCAAGGTTGGCTACAGCGGGGCGTTCATCCTCATTCAGCTCAGGCAGAGGAAGGACAAGCTCATTGTTCATGATGGCTTGGATCTCACGCATACGAGCAATGTCTGGACCTTGGGCCAGTTTGCGCTGCACGTATAGGTCGTAGATATCTTCAGCCTTGAACGTACTCTGGTATGGAGTGTAGGAGAGGCGGGGTGTTGAACTAGGCATGAGAACCTCTAAGCCACCCAACTTGGGATGTCGTCATACAAAGATCCGATCGGGTTGATAGCCGCTGCCAAGAACTGTAGCTGGTATTCAAACATCCAATTCGCCATAACGCAATCGTCTGTAGTCGAGTCGGGATAGCGGGTGAGTTCCGTCACCAGGGGAGACACAGCCCGGCGAGCCTCGGGTGTACCTGGCAACCGTACCCGACCGAAGCGGTAGTGGTTGCGGATTGTCGTCACACCGAACTCGGGATCGGACTTGTTCGTGCCTGTGTTATGAGGACGGATTATGAGATTGCGTGAGGCAGTGAAACGCTTGAACCACTCGTATTGGAGGAGGAATTGCTGGGCAGCGTTCTTCTCGAATACCAGATGGGAGATTGGGTGGGAGAGGGCCTGCGCACGGTTACACCAGTCCACGAGGATACCGGTCCATTGGTGCAGGTCCATATTGAAGTCCAGGAAGTCCGGGGCCTTCATGGGAATGCGGAGAATATCGAGGAGATAGCGGGTACCCATAAGACGAGGAACTTCGACAGGTTCGTTGTAGAGCCACCACTGGACAGACCAGAACTTTGTTGGAGATGGGTCCACAGCAATGATGGATAGTTTCCTGCCGGAGAGTTGCTCAGGGATCTGGGCTATGGAGCGGTTAGTGTCCCAGCAACCGATGCACTCATTGCCGTCAGGATCACGCCCACCATCGATCCATACACGGGGGACTAGGACTTCCTCGGGGTTGACATCTTCCTGCTGGTAGACGGTTCGATAGTTGGAAAGCGGCCGAGCTTGGATGGCGAGGAGTTCACGCCAAGGCAAACGTCGGGGGTCGAGTAGACAGCCTCCGGTGGTTGGGTTCTTAGGGTCATAAGGATCAGCCTTGAATGAGTGTTGGCGAGGGTTGGTATCGGCTTGGCATACCTCTTCATGGTGAGCCTTATAGACGATGTGGAAGTACTTCTTCTCGGTGGGTTGGACTTCCTCGCCGAACTCAAAGAAGTGGTCTTCGAGTTCCTCATAGCCGGTGAGCTGGTCCAGGTTATATCGGTAAAGATCCTCGGGGGAGAGGCGCTGACCTTGGAGAAGTAGCAGGCCACCTGGCTCAAGGCGGGTCTCAGCTTCGTCAATCCACCAGGAGCGGTCAGCCTCAATCGTTTCCTGGGTGCGCAGGCGGGCCTTGACTACCAAGTCGTCCCACACCACGAAATGCACCCGCCACCCAAGGAATCCGGTGTCTCGACCGAAGGCTGTCCATGTGGCTTCCTTCTCGTCTGTGAATGTCTCACCGAACTGGACGATGGTGAACTGTGAGCGTGACCATGGAATAGAAGAATCGTTGGGACGGAAGAGGCCATAGTCGGCAGCGAGGGTGGAGATGGCATCGACGGCTAGGCCACGGGCGAGATCTTCGGACTTAGCTTGGACTGGGATGGTGCGCTCAAAGGTGGAACGAAGCCGGCCTACATAGGAATTAGCGAGCGTCTGGGTGGAGGAGCCAATAAATCCTCGGAGGGTGCGGGATCGAGCAGAAAGCCAGGCGGGGATGTCGTGGGTGAAGAGAGTGGACTTACCCGAACCTGGGGGACAATTAACTACCCCGTATTCCTTGAATGGTGACTCTAGCTTTACCCGGGTGACGTCGGCGGCGTCTTCCTGCCAGGGTGAGGACTTGCGACCCATGAACCTGTAGCGGAAGTAGGCGAAGTCATCGAGCGCTCGTTTGGCATCTGGGCTGAGTTCAGAAAGCTCCAGTGGGTGGGGGGGAATGAGGAGCTTCTCACGTTTCTTGGGCTGACTGGCGACGTACTCAGCGAGCTTGGCGTGCAACCTTCTACCTGAGATATAGCTGATATCGGAACCTTGGGAGGCGGCCTTAATACTGTGGCCTTCTTGCAGGAGCTTGTAGAACTGTTTGACCTTGGTCTCGGGGATCGGGGGTGTGGGCATGGGAGGAGTATAGGGGAAGGGTGAGGGAAGGGAAAGGTGGGCTGGGGATGTTGCTATATCGAGCGGAGGGAACGAGGGAGCGGATCAGATACAAGTCGGGGATGGGGATAACACACCACACGCCCGCCGGCCCCTCGGCACACCCCCGGTCAAACAGATGTCATGTTGTGTGATTTGGAGTGATTGTGGGGAGGCTTCGGTGGGCGAACAAACGTTCAGTGGGATGGCATGTGGTGTGTCGTGGTGGTGTGGGATGGTATGAGTGTTAATACGCGTGATGTTTCATGTTATATAGGCGCATATGATGTGATGTGCTTGTGCTCTATGTCTCATGATAGTCACTCTCATGTTTCACACACTGCAACTTTGAACCAAATCACCCAACATGCTTGACAGGGTGTAGCGAGAAGATGTAGACAGGGTGTGTTGATTCCCGCCGGAGGGTCCAAGGGTCCAGAGCAGGGGTCAGCAGCCAGGGCCACAAGAGCAGCCCGAGTGAACCGGTGGTGAGCCACGATGGCGCCACAGAGTCGGCGAGCGCCTAGCCTCAAGGTGATGATGGGGACGTGGAGCAAGGGACAGATATGGGTTCAGTCTGTCGAGCGGGCGGCTTCCGGCCTAGGGTCACAGCTAGGGAGAACGAACCATTGTTATCTCCCCTAGTTCTAGTAATCCCACGTAAGCCTAGGTGCGATGGTGCGTAGAGATAAGTGCGTGATGATGCTTAGGCTTATGTGATGACTACTAGAGAGAGGGTAGAGATAATGAGTGATAAGACAGTGAGCAGGGTCTATGAGAATTGGGAAGACATCGAAGAGGAGTACGACGAGAGGACAGAGCTAGATGACTTCCTCTCCCACGAAAGCTCCCAAGATGACGATAACCCACCTATGTTCAGTGTGGTTGGTCGTGTGTACTTCGACCCCAACACTGACAAGTTCAGCTACTACGATGCCGATACGGGCAGGGTGGTAAAGCTGTCATGGTGAGGTTGCTCATAGCGATGTGCATACCGTTGGTGTTGCTCATCCTGGCCCGGTATTAGTGCCATGGTGACCAAAGAGCAAGCCCTAGAGCTGAAGCATGGTCAAGAGCTACACACCACCTACCCAGGTTGGCCTAGCTGTACGGACTCACACAGCAACACGTGGAGAGTCAATGGCAGGCCAAAGGTGTGGAAGCGTAGTGGAGCATGGCGAGTACCGATTAAGTTCGGACTACACAGCTATGACTATGTCGACCAGGACAACCACCAGCATTTCCACCTAGCGAGTGAGTGTCCAGAGAGGGGAAAGTAACCATGCCCGAGTTCACATCCTTAGCGGCCCTGTCAGTACTGATCTGTGGGTTCGTGCGAGGGTTCTACAAGTCACTGAAGCCTGCCCGGAAAGGTCGGTAACAGTGACAGGCCAGGTGCTTGTTCGGTTGTACTGCGCAGTGGACACGTTCATAGTCCTGCGTGGTGACAAGGTGGACGAGCACGAAGACGAACTAAACCACGCCATGTCTGAACTGACGTGGGAGCTACCCGAAATGGTGCACCATGTGAGTTTGGTCGTGGCATGGATCGGAGGTGGTAGCCATGGCTGATATCGGGGCAGTGGTCACGATGTGGTCGGCAGTCGCAGGGAACACAGCCTGCGTCGCCAGTGTCGTGATCATGGTCCGTGGACGTAAGGACATCACTAGGTTGGAGCACGACCTAGAGACGTCGAACAAGGATCGAGACCAGGAGTAGCGCAAACTATCTAGGTTCTAGGTCAAGAGGCGGAGGCTTAGAACCTAGCCATGTTTGTACTAACCAGTATAAGCAGAGTGCAACAACATAAAGGGGATAACAATGCATAGCTCAAGCGACATCCATTTCGATGCTGACATGCCCATTACCTACAAGGTGCATGAGCTGAAGAACGATGGTCGGGCAGTGACCATTTCTAGCGGTGAGCACGAGGTCACGTTCTACCTCCGCACCTACGAGCAAGCTGACGTGATCTCCGGCGCGTTCGGGGCCGCATGGGAGCTTGAAGACGTCCTATTCCCCGAGCCTGTGTCCGACCCCACCGAAGCTCCCGAAAGCCAGGAGCGGCCCAGTGAGCGGGCAATGCGGGAAAGCGAGCCAGAGCGGCCGATCGAGCCGAAGACTCCCGAGCGTGCCTGTCATCCATATGTGCGGCTCGACGGTTCAACCTGGGGTTGCGAAGAGGATGCGTACAACGTCCGACACACCACGCCCAGCAACGAGCCACAGACAGTCGACAGCTGAAAGGCCTAGAACAATGGCAATCGCAATCATCGTTCTCTGTGCCTTCCTCTTTCCATGGTTGGTGTTCGTTATCGTCATGGAAACCGACTAGCTGACAGTTAGCACCTACCAGGCAGTACGGGTGAGAATCCGTGCTGTCCTGCATGGCTACTAACAGTCATGAGCGAGGATAGAAAGAGGGGATAACACCATGGGAGTTGTTCCGTGGCCATACCTGCACCCACGCACAGCTGTCACGCCTATCAAGCTCGATACGTTCCTGCAAGATGAGCGGCGAGACAGAACGTTCAACAAAGATGCGTGGGAAGGTGACAGTGCGAGGCGAGGTTCATGCCAATGTAAGGTGACAGAAGAGTATCGGGCATGGTTGGACAGAGCGCTAGAACGAGCACGGAAGAGGGATGAGGATGGATGAGCAAACTCGGGTAGATGAGACTCGACACTTTGATGGCGAGTTCAACGAAGAGGTCATTCCGGTGGCAGTGTGGAACAAGCTGCTAGACCTCTACGCCAAGTCCCACGGAAACATGCACCGAGGTCACTACTACGACATGTTCACATTCTACGTGGAAGGTGTGAGCGATGCCTTATACCTAAACCGGGTAGACGTCGAAATCGCAGTGAAATTGAGGTATTAAGTCGTTGATGCGACTGACCAGCACTAGACAATAATGTTTGGTGCTGGGATTGTCCTATCAATCGATAGGCGGATAAGGAAGCGAACAAGGGGATAACAATGATATCAAAGCGTGACGTTCTAATCCTGTGTGCGTGTCTGGTCATGTCCATGGTCGTCTCGGTGGCTGTGGGTGGTCTGAGATCGCTCGTAGGTCCAGACAACCACAACGAGCCAGAGCCTGTGTGTTACGCAAGCTCCGAGGACTCCGACATTGTCGGATGTGACTTCGATGATGGTATATGGCGAGAGGATGGCCAGTAATGGGCAAGATCCTACAACTACACCAACACGGCAAAGGTGGATACGAGAACACAAGAGGACGTATCCACAAAGCCATACTCAAAGGTGAGGACTTTCAGACAGGCGCTATGAAGGGTGTAAGTAACCCCGGTTGGCGCTGGGGTCGGCTCGACGACAAGTACAGAGAAAGCGTCAAGCAGGCCGACTATGTGGTTTATAGCTACTCCACACCTATTGCCTGGCACATAAACCCCTACTCGGATACTCCCCCTATGAGTGATGATGAGTACCCGGGTGGTTACTGGGTAATGCCAGACGACACCTACAGTCCAACCACATCACGACATCAGTCCATAGTCAGGACAGCGCTAGTCCTAGCAAGGGTGCTTCCGTACGACGAAGACCCGAGCGAACAGACGTGCGAGTGAACTGACATCTATTCCGCTACACTGTTCGTAGGAGCAACGGAGATGACAACCGGCCCCACCGGTCACCCGGGGACCTCAATCCTCGGGAGCGATCGAGTGGGGCCGGTTTGCGCTTGGGTGAGCCAGTTCCTTGAGCTGCCCCTCCGAACCCCATTTGCAATTTCTAATACCTAGGATGGAATCTAGTCCCAAAGAGAGGAACAGGCTATGCGTACAGGTCCAGACACAGGAGAGTTCATGGCTATCTCTGTAACAATGGAGGAGCCAAAGATTGCAGCTGCTCAGTTGGCAGAGAGGGTGTCGGCATTATCAGAGGCGCTAGAGAACACAGCCAAGAGATTGCACTACTACCACATCGCTAACCAACTAAGCCGATCAGCTGACTGGAAGCAATGTCACCTAGTGTCATGTCGCAAGGCAAGATACGCATTAACCTGCGACTTTGCCTAAGGAAGGAACACCATGGCAGGAGCAGTCTGTATAGCTCTATGCCCCAACTGCACCACATACGAGTTCATGTGGGATGCTGGACCGTTCTTCTACAGATGCACTGAGTGCTACGGTCTAGTGGCAAAGAAGCTATAGAACATAGGGAGTGAAACGTGGGGAGCGCTGGGCAGGAGGATGGGGAACTGCCCAGCGCTCAACCCACTAAGGCATCTAGGGGTGAGCCGGCCCTAGTGCCGATGATGTAATGAGGACAGAGCAACCTCCTACATCACTGCCATCCACGCTACCGCACCGACCCACCAGCTCACCCCACCGAACATTCGTTCGGGATGTCACGCTTTCGCCCTAGAGAGAGAGAGTCTCTTCCTTAGTGCGACTTCGTGACATCCCTCCGGCCCCGTGCTACCGTGACCGAGCTGCCCGAGGGACGTGGCTGCCGGCGGACTTATGAGCATGGAGGCAAGGATGGAGCTAAGGCTGTAGATGACAGAACTTCACTCCGATCCTTATCCCAAACACAAGGATGGATGCCAGGAAATGCAGATTATCACTGCAAACCTGGATAATAGGCGAGTGAGGGTTATGCCGAGCTACAAGAATACGTGGGACTGTCCACGCTGCCTTATTGATAGGTTCAGTAAGAAAGTTCAACATATACCTGGACTGAGCAGTGAGCTTTCTATGGCGGTAGAGAATATGGCTCAGCAGGCAGCAACCCGACAGCGTGCGCACAGAAAGAACTGTGGGTTTGTTAGAGTTATACTGGGGGATAAGCAATGCATCACCCTAGGACCACCTGAACTTTACCCTCTCCTAGAACCTGAGCCAGCCATTACCGCTCTCACTAAGGCCTTGAAACTTGGTCAAGAGAATGGTATAACCCGGATCAGTTTCAGTGACTCATGGCGCCCAGAACGATCAGTCAAGTACTACACGGTGCCTACGTTCGAGAAGGATAAGGATCAGGTAGTTAAGGCTCTCCAAGACGCTGGCTATGAGGAAGGAGATAGGGTCCACGGTTCGTTGGATGACTTTAAAAGTGAGATTATGGCGAGGTTAGGCGTAGAGCGGGAACAAAGAGAGGACATCACAGGCGGGTATTGGAGACAGGATGTTGAGCACATCCATGATTAAACCCCAGAACTAGACCTAGATTGTTGGCATTTCTAAGGGGAACTAGTCCTAGCCTACACCCTAGGGAACTTTCAACTTAGTCCCTATAGTTGGTCTGGTTCTATCTCCCAATCAACACACCCTGCACCCCACCTGACCAGCCAACTTACGCTCTTGAATGGAACTTACCCAGATACCTCATAGCCTTGTATTTGTGTGAGCTGACAGGGCCTTGATGGGAGTAGACATGAGCACGGTTGTGAGCGCATAAACCCAGGTCAGAGCGCATGATGGGAGTGATCGGGACGTGGATGGGCGCATATATAGAGGTGTGGGGCCGGCATGAGTGGAAGATCTGTTCGGACCAGCTATACTGTGACCATGAGCGAGCAGCAGCACTACGACCAGCACCCTGACCTCTGGGAACGCCTGAGCGAC
>Ga0209382_10000918_pt1 | contig 47681 bp, 50 predicted proteins | sample SoiMetdeltSBSDD5_FD_187599 | JGI IMG/M metagenome (GOLD analysis project Ga0209382, IMG submission 187599) | Bulk soil microbial communities from a Populus tree surrounding site in Tennessee, USA - Soil MetaG P. deltoides SBSDD5 (SPAdes) (version 2) | ecosystem: Environmental > Terrestrial >...
GCCGACGTCCCTCATCGCTTTCGGCCTGCCTCACCCAGTTCCGAATCGCCTGCGCCGAGGACTCGAACTGACGCGACAACTCCTCCGGCGTCCGCCCTTCGCGAACCAGCGCGACCAACTTCCTCTTGAACTCTTCCGGATACGGTTTGTGTGTTCTTGGCATCGTGGCTCTCCCCAATGTTCAGGTGTCCACGAAACCGGGTCAACTCCAGGCGGGGGCAGCTCGACGCCGCGGCGATGAAAAGCGGCAGCTGGGGTCTGCCAAGGATCAACCGCAGCGCGAGTACTCCGCTGCCGCACTCCACACATGACGTAGGGAAATCTCCTACACGCGTCCCTCTCACTCCCCGGAGAGAAGCGACATGTGGGAGGAGCTGATCTTGCCCGAAGTGCGCGAGCGAGCCGTCGACCAATTGCTACGCCACGTCCACGATTTCATTTCCCTCGATGACCCTGAGCTGCACGAGCAGCAGCTCTACCACCGCCTGCTCGCCGTCGTGCATCAGATCTGCGGCGCCATCCTCAGTTGCGAAGAAGCGGACATGACCCGCGACGAGATCGTCGCGCTGCTCGAGCCCGTGCGCCGCGTGCACGCGCGCTCCCCCTTCGTCGAGCGCCTGCAGACCTGGCCCCGCGGCTATCCCGGCGACTTCGAGACCGTGGAGTACCTGATCGGCGGCGCGAACCTCGCGCAGGATCGCCTCGCGCGATCGTGCGAGGCCTACGCGCTCAGCCGCTCCATCGCGCAGCAGCATCGCAACAAAGTCCATCACCAGGCCGCGCGGCTGATGCGCACCATGCGCGCGAATCCCGGCCAGACGCGCATCGCCTCGATGGCCTGCGGTAGCTGTCCCGACCTGCGGTTGATCGCCGACCACCTCCCCTCACTCGCGGGACAACTGTGGCTCAACGACCTCGACGCCGACGCGCTCGCGTTCTCCGAGCGCGCGCTGCGGCCCCTCTCCGCGCACTGGCACTTCCGCCGCACCGACGCGCTCACCTTCGCCCGGCGTCTCGACCGCGGCACATTCGACCTCGTCCTCGCCGGCGGCCTCTACGACTATCTCGACGAGCGCACCGCCACGCTCCTCATCCAGCTCGCCTATCGCGCGCTCGCGCCCGGCGGCATCTTCTACTTCACCAACATCGCCAGCGGGAACCCGTACCGGACGCTGATCGAGTACTTCGGCAACTGGAAGCTCATCGAGCGCACGGAGGAAGACATCTACCGCTACTGCGAGAACGCCGGCATCTGTCGCTCGAATGTAACCATCAAACGGGATGAAACGGGCCTGGCGCTGCTGATCGAGGTGGCCAAGCTGCAATAGCCGCAGGCGATCCGCGTGTTTTCCTGACGTTCGAAAGGAAAACCACGCATGAATTCAAGGCTTCTCGTTTCTGCGATCGCATTGATCGCGCTGTTTTCCCTCTCCGCGCTCGCAGAGGACGCGTCGACAGCCAAAGACGACGCCACCACGGCCAAGCGTTACGGCACCTGGGGCGTCGACCTCGACGGCATGGATCGCACTGTCGAGCCGGGCGACGACTTCTTCCGCTACGTCAACGGCAAATGGGCCGCGACGACGCAGATCCCGCCCGACCAGACGCGCTACGGCGCGTTCATCATCCTGCGCGATCTCTCCGAGGCGCGCGTGCGTGCGATCCTCGACCGCTGGGCGGCCGACAAGAAGCTGAAGGCGGGAACCGACGAGGCGAAAGTCGCCGCGCTCTATCGCACGTTCCTCGATGAAGCGACCGCGGAGAAGCTCGACGCGAAGCCGATCCAGCCGCATCTCGACGCGCTGAAGAAGGCCAGGACGCACGACGACCTCGCGCGCATCATGGGCCGCTCGAACACGACCTTCGCCAGCTCGTTCTTCCGCTCCAGCGTCTCCGACGACGCGAAGGAGCCGGAAAAGTACGCGCTCTACATGTCGCAGGCCGGCCTCGGACTCCCCGACCGCGAGTACTACCTCCGCGACAACTTCAAGCCGCAGAAAGAGCGCTACCAGAAGTACGTCTCCGACATGCTCGGACTGATCGGCTGGAACGAGCCGGAGAAGAACGCCGCCGAGATCGTCGCGCTCGAAACGAAGGTCGCCGAGGCGCACTGGACTCGCTCCGAAGGGCGCGATCGCGACAAGACCTACAACCCGACGACCATCGCGGAGCTCGAGAAGAACGCACCGGGATTCCCGTGGAGCGTCTACTTCAAGGAAGCGGGAACCGACAAAGCGGAGCGCGCGATCGTCCGCCAGAACACGGCCTTCCCGAAGCTCGCGAAGATCTTCGGCGAGACGCCGGTCGAGACGCTGCAGGCGTGGCAGGCTTTCCACATCGTCGACGACGCGGCACCGCTGCTGTCGAAGCGCTTCGCCGACGCGAACTGGGAGTTCCGCTCGAAGTTCCTGAACGGCGCGCAGGAGCAGCGTCCGCGCTGGAAGCGCGCCGTCGGCGCCGCGGAAGACGCGATGGGCGAAGCGGTAGGCCGCACGTACGTCTCCGAGTACTTCCCGCCGGAGTCGAAGGCGAAGATGGAGAAGCTCGTGGCGGATCTTCGCGCCGCGATGAAGAATCGCATCGAGAAGCTCGAGTGGATGGGGCCGGAGACGAAGGCCAAGGCGCTCGAGAAGCTTTCGAAGTTCGGTGTGAAGATCGGCTATCCGTCGAAGTGGCGCGATTACTCGAAGCTCGAAGTGCGCGAGGGTGACCTCGTCGGCAACACGGAGCGCACGGCGAAGTTCGATTGGGCGTACAGCCTCGGCCGCCTCGGCAAGAAGGTCGATGACGCGGAGTGGGGCATGACGCCGCAGACCGTCAACGCTTACTACGCGTCGACGAAGAACGAGATCGTGTTCCCGGCCGCGATTCTGCAGCCGCCGTTCTTCGATCCGAAGGCGGATCCGGCCGTGAACTACGGCGCGATCGGCGGCGTCATCGGCCACGAGATCACGCACGGCTTCGACGATCAGGGCCGCAAGTCCGACGGCGAAGGCATGCTACGCGACTGGTGGGCAGCCGACGACGCGGCGAAGTTCGAGACGCAGGCGACGCGTCTCGGCGCGCAGTACGAGGCATTCAAATTCCCGCAGCTTCCCGATCTCCACATCACCGCGAAGATGACGATGGGCGAGAACATCGGCGACCTCGGCGGAATCCTGCTGGGCTACGAGGCCTACAAGATCTCGCTGAAGGGCCAGCCCTCGGCGGTCATTGACGGGTTCACCGGCGAGCAGCGCGTGTTCCTCGGATGGGGCCAGGTGTGGCGGACGATCGTCCGCGACGACGCGCTCCGCCAGCTCATCACGACGGACTCGCATTCTCCCGGCATGGTCCGCGCGTTCGCGCCGCTCCGCAACGTCGACGCCTGGTACGAGGCGTTCGGCGTGAAGGAAGACGACGCGCACTACGTGAAGCCCGAGGATCGCGTCCGCATCTGGTAAACGTTTTGGAGTGCGGAGGCAACGCCTCCGCTTTCCAATTCGCGCGCAATAGGAAAGCGGAGGCGTTGCCTCCGCACTCCATACGTCTCAATGCTTGCGCCGCTTCTCCGCCGGCCCCGCCGCGCGGTCGAGGTTCATCGCCGTATTCACGATCGCGACGTGCGTGAGCGCCTGCGGGAAATTGCCGAGGAGGCGCTCCCGCTCCCGGTCGTACTCCTCGGAGATGAGCCCGACGTCGTTCGTGAGTCCGAGGAGACGCTCGAAGAGTCGGCGCGCGTCATCGTGGCGACCGAGGACGCAATACGTGTCGGCGAGCGCGAAACTCGCCGGCAGGAACGCGCCTTCGCCGGCGGGCAGACCGTCGACCGCTTCGTGCGTCACGTATCGATCGAGAAACCCGTCGCGCATCAGCGTCCGCTCGATCATCTCCACCGTTCCGATGACCCGCGGGTCTTGCGGCGGCAGAAATCCGACGAGTGGAATCGCCAACAGACTCGCGTCGGTCTCCGTCGCGCCGTAGAACTGCACGAAGCTGTTCAATCGCGCGTCGAAGCCGCGCTCGCAGACCTCCGCGTGAATCTCGTCGCGCGATCGCCGCCACTCATCGATCGGACCTTCAAGGTGGAACTGTTCGACTCCTTTGACCATGCGATCGACCGCGACCCAGGCCATCACCTTCGAGTGTGTGAACTGTCGCCGCGGACCGCGCACCTCCCAGACGCCTTCGTCCGGATCGCGCCAGATCGTCTGCATGAACTCGATGAGGTTCCGCTGCAGGCGCCACGAGTTCTCGTCGGAGTCAACGCCGCTGATCCGCGACAGGTGCAATGCATCCATCACCTCGCCGAAGATGTCGAGTTGCAACTGCGTGTAAGCCGCATTGCCGACGCGCACCGGCGCCGAGCCTTCGTAGCCGGGCAGCCACGGGAGCTCGAGCTCCTGCAATCGCCGCTCGCCCGCGAGCCCGTACATGATGCTGATCTGCGACGGATCGCCGGCGACCGCGCGCAGCAGCCAGTCACGCCACGCCACCGCCTCGTCGCGGTAGCCGGCCAGCATGAGCGAATAGAGCGTGAACGTCGCATCGCGCAGCCAGCAGAGGCGATAGTCCCAGTTGCGCACGCCGCCGAGTTGCTCGGGCAACGAGGTCGTGGCCGCGGCGACGATGCCGCCGGTCGGCGCGTACGTGAGCGCCTTGAGCGTGATCAACGATCGCAGCGCGGCATCGCGATACTCGCCCTTGTGGCTGCAGCGGCCTGACCACTCCCGCCACCACGCTTCCGTCTCCGCCAGCGCCTCCTCGGCATCCACGCACCCTCGCGCTTCTTCATGCGAAGGTTGCCATTGCAGAACGAACGGCACGCGCTCGCCTTCACTCACGTTGAACTCGGCGACGGTCGTCATCGCCTCGCCGCGCAACGGGACGCTGGTCTGCAGCTCGATCTGATCCGGACCGCCGATCGCGCGAATGCCGCGCTCCGTCCGCCTCACCCACGGCACGATCGAGCCATAGTCGAAGCGGATCACGAGCTCCATGTGCATACGCACCGCGCCGCGCCGCCCTTCGACGATGCGGACGACGTCCAGCTCGTCCCCGCGCAGCGGCATGCAATCGATCACCGCGACTTCGCCTTCGCTGGTCGTGAACACGGTCTCGAGGATGAGCGTGCCGTCGCGGTACCGCCGCTCGACGCGCCTCGGCGACTCGACCGGCGCGATCTGCCATCGTCCATGTTCGGCGGTGCCGAGCAGCGCCGCAAAGCAGGCCCCGGAGTCGAATCGCGGAACGCACAGCCAGTCGATCGACCCATCCCGCCCCACCAGCGCAGCGGTCTGGCAATCCCCGATCAACGCATAGTCTTCGATCCGCGACGACATCCGCGTTGAATCGCGCTAGCCGGAAACGTGCCGCCACGTGAAGCGCCCTCCCCGGCGTGACCTAGAATGCGGCGAATGCCTGCCGATTTCGCCGCGACCCTCTCCGCGATCGAGCGGATGAAACGAGAGGGCGTTCTCGCCGAATATGCAATTGGTGGCGCGATGGCTATCGTCTTCTCGGACGGCGAAACGGCTGCAAAGAGTGGCGGTGCTGCGAGAAGAAGCCATCATCGATCCCGAACGTCTCCAGTCCGTTTTGCAAAGGTACAATCTCAAACTACCGTCATGAGTCGACCACGACCATCGCACGAGCTCCTCGAACGCTTACGAGAGGGCAAGCGTGAGTTGCATTCCGCCGCACGCGCGCTTTCCCCGGAAGAAAAGGTCCGTCGCGTCATCGAGCTCCAGCGGATCGTATTGCCGCTGATCGAGCGACGCAGACCGCTGCGGAGTCATGAGTTCGTGTGGGATGAATCCCCGCGCAGCGTACGATAGGCGCGTGACTCTCGACGCCTACTTCAACCGCCTCAACATCGAACGCACCGCACAACCCACTCTCGAAACCCTGCGTCGCGTCCACATCGCGCACCACGCCGCGTTTCCCTTTCACAACCTCACCATCCAGCGCCGCGGCGCAGTGACCGTCGACGTCGAATCGATCGCGAAGCGGTTCCTCGAGCCGGGCGGCGGCGGGTACTGCTTCGAGCAGAACACGCTCCTCGGCGCAGCGTTACGCGAGCTCGGCTTCGAAGTGACGACGCTCCTCGGCCGCGTCGGACCGTCCGAACGGCGCATGCTCAGTCACATGCTTCTTCGCATCGACATCGACGGCCGACCGTGGATCGCGGACGTAGGCTTCGGCGGCCAGAGCCCGCTCGAGCCGATGCCGCTCGAAGAAGGACGCGTCACGCAGCAAGGCTTCGACTACTCGCTGCGCCGCGATGCAGATCACTGGAAGCTGACCATGCATTGCGGCGACTCGAGCGAAGACATGTACGAATTCTCCGGCGCGGCGCACACGATCGGCGACGTCGAGATGGCGAACTACTACACGTCCACGAATCCCGCATCGATCTTCCGCAACACGCTGACGATCCAGCGCGTCACTCCCGAGGAGCGCGTGATCCTCCGGCCCAAGGTCGTCACGCGCTACCGCGACGGCGCGCGCACCGATACCGAGATCGAGCCGGCGCAGGTTCGCGCGCTCGCGCGCGAGCTCTTCGGGATCGAGCTCGGCGACGCGCCGCTGCTGTTCGAACAGGTCTAATGTGGAGTGCGGAGGCAACGCCTCCGCTTTCCAATTCGCGTGAATACAAAAGCGGAGGCGTTGCCTCCGCACTCCACACTTGACTTCCTGAGAATGCGGACCTAGGTTTAACCGCATGGTTAAACCGCCCGATCAAGACGACGGACCCGATGAAGGAACGGAGCAGAAGATCTTCGACGCTGCCGACCGCGTCTTCGCGCGCCGCGGCACCGACGGCGCGCGCATGCAGGAGATCGCCGAGGAGGCCGGCGTCAACAAGGCCCTCCTCCACTACTACTACCGCACCAAAGACCAGCTCGCGGAGGCGGTCTTCAAACGCATCGTCGTGAAGTTCCTGCCCACCGTGATCGAGGTCATGGCGTCCGACCTCGAGCTCGAAGAAAAAGTCGAGCGCATCGTCCACACCTACCTCGACCAACTCTCGCGACGCCCCTACATCCCCGGCTACGTCATCAGCGAGATCACGCATCATCCCGACCGCCTCCCGAAACTCTTCGAGGCGGTCGCGGCAAACCAGGTCCGCAAGCGCGTGCTGACGAAGCTGAAGCGGCAGATCGACGAACGCGTGGCCGCGGGCACGCTCGCACCGATCACGCCCGAGCAGTTCTTCGTCAACCTCGTCTCGCTCTGCATCTTCCCCTTCGCCGCGCGTCCGATGCTGCTGGTCGTGTTCGGCCTCGATGCGAAAGGATTCGAGCGCTTCATCGAGCAGCGCCGCAAAGAGCTGCCGAAGTTCGTCATGAGGGCGATGCGGCCGTGAGAAGGTTTGCATTCGCACTCGCCATCGCCGCAGCAATCACGACGAACGCGCAGGAGACGCTCGACCTCGCCGCGATTCAGCAACAGGCCGTCGACGCCGATCCGCGCATCCGCCAGCTCGAGCTCGAAGCCGCGCAGACGACGCTGCGACTGCGCAACATCGACGCGGAAAAACGACCGGCGATCGCGGTCGAAGGACAGGCGCAGTATCAATCCGAAACGGTCGAGCCTCCATTCGGCCCGACGCCGCCGAAAGACACTTTCGACGCCGCACTGCGCGTCGACCACAGCCTCCTCGATCCGACCACCAAAGCCCGCCGCGCGGCCGAGCAGGCTCGCCTCGCCGAAGCACAGGCGCGCATTCGCACCGCGCTCTTCGCCCTGCGTCAGGAAGTGAACGAAGCCTTCTTCGCCACGGCTTTGCTCCAGGAACGAGAAGCCCAGATCGCGAACACGATCACCGACCTCGAGTCGCGCCTGCGCGAGGCGAACATCCGCGTCGCCGAAGGCGTGGCGCTGCCGAGCGAGTCCGCGTCGATCGAAGCGACGCTCCTGCAACGACAACAGGATTCCGCGGAACTGCGCGCCGGACGCCGTGGCGCACTGGCGCGCCTCGCCGAGTTAACGAATCGCGAGCTCACGCTCGACGATCGACTGGTCGTCCCGCAGCTCGAGGCGAAGTATTCCGAGGCGTGCGCGAACCTCGGTACACACCGCGCGCGTCCCGAGTTCGCGCAGTTCGCGAAGACGCGCGAGCGCCTCGAAACGCAGAAGCAGCTCGTCGACGCGAGCGTGAAACCGCGCGTGTCCGCGTACGGAAAAGCGGGCGTCGGCAGACCGGGACTCAACTTCCTCAGCGACGAGCTCAATCCTTACTGGCTCGCCGGCATCCGCGTGCAATGGAAGCCGTGGACGTGGGGAACGGACCAGCGCGAGCGCGAGCTTCTCGACCTGCAGCAGCAAGCCGTCACCGCGGACGAAGAAGCGTTCGCGCGGACGTTGCGCAGAACGCTGATGAGCGATCTCGCCACCATCGATCACCTGCACGAGGTCTCGACGTCCGACGATCGCATCGTCGCGTTGCGCGAGTCGATCGAGCGGGAGACCGGCGCGCGCTACGACGAGCACGTCATCACCGCGGCGGACTACATCGACAAACAGACCGACGTGCTGGAAGCGCGGCTGCTGCGCGCCACGCATCGCGTGCAGCTCGCGCAGGCGCAGGCCCGTCTCCTCACGCTCCTCGGACTGGAGGTTCAGTAAATGCGATCGCGCATGATCGTTCTCCTTCTTCTCGCGCTGGCCTGTCGCCGCGAGCAACCACCCGACGCCTACGGCAACGTCGAGGCGACGGAAGTCGTCGTCAGCGCGGAGTCGAGCGGACGGATCGAAGCGTTCTCGCCCCGCGACGGCGATCATCTAGTGGCTGGAGCCATCGTCGGACGCATCGAGACGACGCAACAGACGCTCGAGCGCGACCAGGTCGGCGCGCAACGCGCGGTAACGGCGTCGCGTCTCGACGAGATCGCGCAGCAGATCGACGCGCTCGAGGTGCAGCGTCGGATCGCGGGACGCGCGTACGAGCGGACGCGCCGCCTCTACGCGAAGCAGGCCGCGACGGCGCAGCAACTCGATCAGACCGAGCGCGACTACCGCGTCCTCGGCGAACAGATCCAAGTCGCGCGCGCGCAGACGCAGACGATCCGCCGCGAAGTCGCCGCGGCCGAGGCTCGCGTCGCGCAGGTTTCGCAGAAGATCGAGAAGGGCGAGATCGTCAACCCGATCACCGGAGTCGTGCTCGCCACGTACGCGCGCGCCGGCGAAGTCGCGCAGACCGGCCAGCCGCTGTATCGCATCGCGAACCTCGAGAACATGGAAGTGCGCGCGTACATCACCGAGGAACAACTCGCGACGACGCGCGTGGGGCAACAGGTGCAGGTGACCGTCGACGTCGGTGAGAAACAACGCAAGACAGTCGCGGGAACGGTGACGTGGATCTCGCCCGACGCCGAGTTCACACCGACGCCGATCCAGACGCGCGAAGAACGCACCGATCTCGTGTACGCGATCAAGATCCGCGTGGGGAATCCGAACGGGATCCTGAAGATCGGGATGCCCGCGGATGTGGAGCTGTGAGCGCCATCCATGTTGAATCGCTCCTCAAGCGCTTCAACACCACCACCGCGCTGAACGAAATCTCCTTCGACATCAACGAAGGCGAGATCTTCGGCTTCATCGGCCCCGACGGTGCGGGGAAGACCACGCTCTTCCGCATCCTCGCGACGCTGCTCGTCCCCGACTCCGGCACCGCAACGGTCCTCGGACGCGACGTCGTGAAAGACCTCTGGGACATCCGCAAGCGCCTCGGCTACATGCCCGGCCGCTTCTCGCTCTATCCCGACCTCAGCGTCGAAGAAAATCTCACGTTCTTCGCCTCCGTCTTCGGCACGACCATCGCGCGCGAATACGACCGCATCGCGCCGATTTACTCGCAGCTCGAGCCGTTCAAGGAACGCCGCGCGGGCGCGCTCTCCGGCGGCATGAAGCAGAAGCTCGCGCTCTCCTGCGCGCTCGTGCAGCGTCCCGAGCTCCTGCTGCTCGACGAGCCGACCACCGGCGTCGACGCCGTCTCGCGCCGCGAGTTCTGGACGCTCCTCGGCGATCTGAAACGCTCCGGTCTCACCATCGTCGTGTCGACTCCGTACATGGACGAAGCCGACCGCTGCGATCGCGTCGCGCTCATTCAGAAAGGATCGATCCTCGCCACCGACACGCCCGCGCGCATCACGCAGTCCTTCGATCGCCCGCTGCTCGCCGTGATCGCGCGCGATCGCTACCGCGCGCTCCTCGCGCTGCGCCGCTTCCCGCACGCGCACAGCGTCTTCCCCTTCGGCGAGTCGCTGCATTACACGGACGCGCGCAATGACGTTTCTGCTTCGCGGATCAGCGATGAGGTGCACGCGTTCCTCGGCGAAGAAGGCTTCGCGGACGCGCGCGTCGATCCGACTCCCGCCACGATCGAAGACAGCTTCATGGAGCACCTGTCGTGAGCAACGAATGGGGGGGCGCCGGCGTTACGGCCGGCGAGGCGCCGGCCCCCCAAAGCCCCGTCATTGAAGCGCGTGAATTGACTCGCACCTTCGGCTCCTTCACCGCCGTCGATCGCATCACCTTCGACGTCGCGCCGGGCGAGGTCTTCGGCTTCCTCGGTGCGAACGGCGCGGGCAAGACCACCGCCATCCGCATGCTCATCGGGCTCCTCGCGCCGAGCGGCGGACGCGCGCGCGTCGCCGGATACGACGTCGCGACCGAGAGCGAGAAGATCAAGCAATCCATCGGCTACATGAGCCAGAAATTCTCGCTCTACGAAGACCTCACCGTGCGCGAGAACGCGACGCTCTACGGCGGCATCTACGGACTCACCGACGCCGAGATCTGCGAGCGCACGAACGAGATGCTGACGCGCCTCGGCTTCGAGCACGCCGCGAGCACGCGCGTGAAAGCGATCCCCCTCGGCTGGCGGCAGAAGCTCGCGTTCTCCGTCGCGCTCCTCCATCGCCCGCGCATCGTCTTCCTCGACGAGCCCACCGGCGGCGTCGATCCGATCACGCGCCGCCAGTTCTGGGAGCTGATCTACGAGACCGCGGAAGGCGGCACGACCGTGCTCGTCACCACGCATTACATGGACGAGGCGGAGTACTGCGATCGCATCTCCATCATGGTCGACGGCCGCATCGCGGCCCTCGGCACCCCCGCGGAATTGAAACGCGAATGGAACGTAGCGTCGATCGACGAATTGTTCCTGAGGCTCGCGCGATGAAAGCGCTGCGCGGTCTGCTGCGGAAGGAGCTCTTTCACATCCTTCGCGATAAACGCACGCTGACCGTGCTCCTCCTCCTGCCGGTCGTGCAGGTCGTGATCTTCGGCTACGCCATCCGCACCGACGTCCAGGACGTGCGCCTGGCCATCGTGGATCCGAAGCCCGACCTCGTGACGCTGCGCCTCCGCGCGCGTCTCACCGGCGCGAAAGTCTTCAAGCCGGTCGCCGTCCTGCAAAACACCACTGCGCTCGAGCGACTCTTTCAGAACGGCGCGGCGCAGGCAGCAATCGTCTTCGAGCCGAACTTCGCAAACAACCTCGGACGCGGACTGCCGGCCGAGCTGATGATCATCACCGACGCCACCGAGCCGAACACCGGCGCGACGATTCAGGCCTATGCGCTGAACATCGTGCAGTCGTTCCAGCGCGAGCTGCAGGCGAAGTCGCCGGGCGTGATGATCATTCCGCGCGTCCGCCTCCGCTTCAATCCGACCGCCGAGAGCAAGAATCTTTTCGTCCCCGGACTGATGGCGTTCGTCCTGACGATCATTTCTTCGCTGATGACGGCGATCACGATCACGCGCGAGAAAGAGACCGGCACGATGGAGACGCTCCTCGTCTCGCCGCTGCGGCCGTGGCAGATCATCATCGGCAAAGTCCTCCCCTACCTCGTCATCGGATTCGTGAGCGTCATCGGCGTCGTCATCGAGGGGCGGCTGATCTTCGGCGTGCCGCTGCGCGGCAGCATCCCGCTGCTGCTCGTCGAAGGGACGCTCTTCATCCTCGTGTCGCTTTCGCTGGGTGTGCTCATCTCCGCGAGAACGTCGAGTCAGCGCGTGGCCATGACCGGCGCGCTGATCGGCACGATGCTGCCGACGATGATCCTTTCGGGATTTCTCTTCCCGATCGAGAGCATGCCCCGACCGCTGCAGATCGTCTCGCACATCGTGCCCGCGAAGTGGTTCGTGATCATCGCCCGCGGGATCATGCTCAAAGGCATCGGCCTCGAGCACCTCTGGCAGGAGACGCTGATCCTTCTCGCCATGGCTCTCATTCTTCTCGTCGCGAGCACGCGCTCGTTTCACGCGAGGCTCGAGTAATGCGCAGGATCTTCTTTCTCGCCCGCGCCGAAGTTCTGCACATCGTGCGCGATCGCACGACGATGATGCAGATCCTCGTGTTGCCCATCCTGCAGTTGCTCGTGCTCGTCAACGCGGCCACGTTCGTCATCCGCGACACACCGACGTACATCGTCGACCGCGACCACACCAGCGCGTCGCGCGGATTGATCCGCAACCTCGCCGCGTCCGGACACTTCCGCGTCATCGAGAGCTCGCAGTCGCTGGAGAAAGCGAACGAGCATCTGCTGAATGGCACCGTCACGTTGGTGGTCACGATCCCGCGCGACTTCGAGTCCTCGCTCGTCCGCGAACATCGCGCGCAGTTGCAGTTGATCGTCAACGCGGAGAAAGGCTCCGCCGCGGGAATCGTGCAGTCGTACGCGTCGCAGATCCTGACGCGTTACGCTGCGGAACGTGGGGCGGGCTTTAGCCCGCCTCGCATCGACGTCCGCACGCGCGGCTGGTACAACGCGAGCCTCAACTACAAGCACTACATGGTGCCGGGCGTCCTCGTCGCGCTGGTGACGCTCATCGGCACACTGCTCTCCGCGCAGAACATCGCGCGCGAGAAAGAGCTCGGCACGCTCGAGCAGCTCAACGTCACGCCCATCAGCCGCGGACAGTTCATCGCGGCCAAGCTCATCCCCCTCTGGTTCCTCGGCCTCATCGACCTCGCCCTCGGACTCCTCGTCGGCAAGCTCGTCTTCGACATCCCCATGCGCGGCAGCCTGCTGCTGCTCTTCGGAGCGGCCGCGATCTACCTCCTCGGCGCGCTGGCCATCGGCCTCCTCATCTCGACGATGGTCGACACGCAACAGCAGGCGATGTTCGTCACGTTCTTCGTGATGAACATCTACCTCCTCCTCAGCGGCCTCTTCACCCCGATCGACAGCATGTCGCCCTGGGTGAAAGTCGTCTCGCAGGTGAACCCCGTGCGCCACTTCGTGACGCTCTCCCGCGCGATCCTCGTGAAAGGCGCGGGGTTGTCCGAGGTCGCGCAACCGCTGCTGATCCTCTGCGCGTTCGCGGTAGTCACGCTCACGCTGGCCATTCGGCAATACCGCAAACGGACCGCGTAGGAACGCTACAATCCAACCGTGCGAACCCACCAGGAGATCGATCGCCGCAGCCTCGAGATGGTGCGGCGCATCGTGGCGAAGATCGACGCCGATCCCGAGCGCCGCGGCCTCGCGCACGCGAAAAGCGTGTGCGAACGTTGGGTAAGACAAGGCATCGTCTCCGCGCGCGAATGGCGGACACTCCTCGGCAAGCCATGGGAAGAAGTGCGCGCGATCCTTCTGGACGAAAGCGACGAAGGACAGAGACTGCGACAGACCGATCCCTTCTGCGGCATTCTCACACCGGCCGAGCGCTGGCAGATCTATCGCGAGGCGCGGGACACGTGAACCGGCGCCAGGTGGAGCACATCCTTCGAGCTGCTGGAGCCATCACGGGCCGACAGGAATGGGTGATCGTCGGCAGTCAGGCGATTCTGGGCGCAGTTCCCGATGCCCCGAGCGAGATCACCGTATCCGAGGAGCTCGACCTCTTCGCGCCGGGAGACGAAAACGCGAGCGATCTGATCGACGGCTCGATCGGCGAGCGATCCCCATTTCACGAGACCTTCGGATACTACGCTCACGGAGTTGGTGCCGAGACGGCGACGCTGCCCGCAGGATGGAGAGATCGCGCGGTCGTCATTCGATCCGAAAACACGGCTGGCGTCTCCGGAATCTGTCCTCATCCCTCCGACCTCGCGATCAGCAAGCTCGCCGCGTGGCGCGAGAAGGACCGCGAGTTCGTCGCCGCACTCTTGCGGCATGGCATTACCACTCTGGAGCAGATCGAAGAGCGCCTGTCGGAGCTCGACGACGCGACGGCGTCACGCATCCGGTCACGCCTGCGCTCCGTGTTGGCAGGCTGACGGATTCTGTCTACAAACCCTCGACCACGATCATGTTCGAGCGCGCGCAACCCTCGCGCACCTTCTTCGCCTCCGCATACTCCGGCGATGCGCGCCACGCCTTCGCCTTCTCGACGGAGTCGAACTCCAGCACCACCAGCCGATGCGGGGTCCACGTGCCGTCCAGCACCTCACTGCGTCCGCCGCGGACGAGATATCGACCGCCATGTGCCGCGATCGACGCCGAGGCCAGGCGCTTGTACTCCTCGTAACGAACGGGGTCGGTCACTTCGATATCGACGATGATCAATGCAGACATGGCTGCATGATGCCATGTCCTAGACCTTGCGCACGCGTGCGCCGAACATCGCCGCGATCGATGCCTCGGCCAGGCGATCAAAGTCATCGGGGACGACAATCTCGTCCGTCAGAAAGCCGAGGCGCTGCGGGAGTGCCGGAGCATCCACCGCGGAAACCTTGACGAGCGGCTTGCCCGCCTTGGGCGATGACGAACGGAACCCCTTTGGAGGCCGATCGACGAGCCTCGACAGCTGTTTCTTCGCTTCATTGATGTCGACCGTCACCATTGCATCTTTCCCAAGGTTGCTTGGACCAAGTTGCATTCCTCCAAGTCGCGATTCCGATCGGAGCGCCGGCATCCTGCCGGCCGGACCGCCGGCTTCCAGCCGGCCCGCTCTCGCGCCGCTTGCCCATCAGAACGTGCCGGACCTTCGGGTCCGGCATTTTCGTTTACGCTCCTTCTCGTGCTGCACATCTACGTCGATGCCGATGCCTGTCCGGTGAAGGAAGAGGTCTACCGCGTCGCGAGACGGTACGCGCTCGACGTCACGCTGGTCGCAAATGCGCCGCAGTGGATTCCCGAGGACGAGCGCTTCGCTCTGGTCGTCGTTCGCGAGGGGATGGACGTCGCCGACGACTGGATCGCCGAGCACGCGGGCAAAGGCGACATCGTCATCACCGCGGACATCCCTCTCGCGGCGCGTTGCCTGCGCAACGGTGCGCGCGTGATCGGCACGACCGGCAGGCCATTCACCGAAGACAACGTCGGTGGCGCGCTGGCCACGCGCGAGATCCTCTCCGAGCTCCGTGGCGCCGGCGAGGTCACGTACGGACCGCCTCCGTTCGAGAAACAGGATCGCTCGCGTTTCCTGCAGGCGCTCGATACCGCGATCCAGGCAATCCGGCGCGAGTGACGTCAGCCGGTAATATTCATCGCATGCGGAACCTGACGCTCCTCCTCGCCGCCGCCGTCGTTGCATTCCTTTCGATCGCGCAATGCACCACCACCACATCGCAGAACGCGACCGCCGTCGCCCACGTCGCGCGCATGTGGCGCGGCGAAGTGCCGATCGCGCGCGCTGATGAGTACCAGGCGTATCTCAACGCCGAGGGACTCGGGAAACTGCGCGCGATCCGCGGGAATCGCGGCGTCCAGATGTTCCGCCGCACCGTCGGCGATCGCGAAGAGTTCGTCGTGATCTCGTACTGGCCGGACGAAGACACCATCCGCGCGTATGCGGGCGACGACGTCTTCCGCGCGCGGCTCATGCCGCGCGATCCGGAGTTCCTGATCGAGCCGGACACGCACGTGCGGCATTACAAGATCGTGGTCGATCGCTGAATGCGCGTCCTGATCACCGGAGCCGCGGGACTGGTCGGATCCGCCCTCGCCAACGCGTGCGGTGAGGAGACCGTCGCGCTGCAGCATCGCGATCTCGACATCACCGACGCGCGCGCGGTAGAAGAAACCATCCAGCGCGTTCGCCCGGAGGTCGTCTTCAACTGCGCCGTGATCGGCGTCGACGAGTGCGAGGCCGATCCCGCTCTCGCCGAGCGCGTAAACGTCCTCGGACCCGCGCAACTCGCCGCGTCCGCGGAACGCGTCGGCGCGACGATCGTCCACTTCAGCACTAACTACGTCTTCGATGGACGGCGCACCACCGGCGTCCCGTACACGATCGACGACGAGCCGCATCCGATCAACGTCTACGGCACGACGAAGCTCCGCGGCGAGCGCGCCGTCACCGACGCGGCCTCGCGCGCGCTCATCATCCGCACGTCCTGGGTCTTCGGCCGCGGCAAAGCGAGCTTCCTCAGCAGCGTCGCGAACCGCCTCGCCCGCGGCGAACGCGTGCGCGCCATCAACGACACCTTCGCCAGCACGACGTACGTGACCGATCTCGTCGCGCGCGTGCTCGAGCTGGTGGAGCGCGCGCACTCCAGCACATATCACGTGGTCAACGACGGTGTCTGTTCGTACGAGACATTCGCGCGCGAAGCCGCGCGCCTCGTTGGCGCGAACGAGACGCTCATCGAGCCTGCATCCGAAGCTTCCCACCCACGCCCCGCCCCTCGCCCCCGCTGGACGCCGATGAGCTGCATCCCTCCGCTACGCCCATGGCGGGAGGCGCTGCGCGAGTTTGTTCAGCAACGTTGAATAGCGAAATTGCTTATTCAACTTTAGCCGTGAACATTGAATAACGCGCCGCGAACAAATCGGAGCGCCGGCATCCTGCCGGCCGGCCCGCCGGCTTCCAGCCGGCCGGCGCGAACTTGGGGGGCCGGCGCCCTCGCCGGCCGTCCCACCGGCGCCCCGCCGGTGCGTCCCCTCATCACCCCGTATGACACGCCGTCGCGCAATACGCGCAGCCGTTCACCTGCGAGTAATACGTCTTCGCCGCCCGCACCGCGTCCTGACAGTTGTTGAAGTAGCCGAGGTAAATCCGATTCGCCTCTAATGGCATCCAGGCACATCCCTCGAGATGCACCTCATGATCCCCATTCGCCTGAGCGTTCTTGTTGACGTAGTACTTACCCATCTTTCGTCTCCTTCAGTTCTGGTCAGACCCGAAAGACACGAAAAATTGGCGTCCGATGGTCGGCGCGCTGTGGGTTTAGCAGTTCATGTAAACGACGGGGCTCTGCAAACCTTGCGGGAACTCGTCCGCAACACTCCGCCCCACATACGCATCGCGGATCTCTGCGCTCGCGACATGCCCGATGAACTCGCGCCGGCCGTTCGTCGTGAGTTGCGCCGCGACGCGCGTCGTGTACGGAGTCGTCGCCGCGTCATGCCAGGACTCGATCTCGTAGACTTCACGCACGACACCCTGGAAGACGGCGAAGGCGTAGCGAGCCTTCATGCAGCGCAAGCCGACCTTCCAGACTCCACGAGTTGCTTCATACAACTCGTGCGCGCTCATGTTGTGCCGATAGAGACGATTGATCCGGATCAGCATCGCCGGGACGGTCACGGTCACTGGCTTGGCGGCGTAATACATCGTCAGTTCGAATAGCGGAATCCGCCCCAACTGAAGACTGCGCCACCCGCGCTTCGTTCGTGAGCGCATCCAGACCGAAGAGATCGATCACAGCCGATTCGATGCGAAACGCCGTCTCTTCATCTCGTAACGCGTGCGCGAGGATGTCGATGCGAGGTTCGAGTCCGGCCGCTCGCAGAGCGGCGATCGTCGCGCACTTGCGCGACTCCGCTTCTTCGCTCAGATGCGACAGCGCGCGATCGTCTTTCCCTTTGCCCACGTAGAACGGTCGCCCGTCGCGTGGATCGATGTAGAGATAAACGTAGTAGCCGAGGCGGTTCGCCACCTCGGGACGAATCTCCAAGTCATCCACCAGCGCGCCCTCAGTCATTCGATCTCGCCTCCCCTCCCGCGACGCTTGGGGATGCGGAGCTCGCGACCGCTGCGCCGCCGTGCGAGCAGATTCCCGTCGAACTCGATGCAGTCGACCGGCAATTTCGTTCCCATCTTGTTGATGAGTTGATCGCCAGCCTCGGTGTAGTGATCGATGAGCGCACGCTCGACGATCTCGAGGACCGTCTCGATTCGCTGACCAGGTTTGCAGTTGAAAGTTCCGTAAATCAGCATGCGTGGGCCGATCGCAGCGTCGTCGATCGCCTGCATCAGTTTCAGGTTGTTCAACTGCTGCTTGATGCGCCTCCGCAGCGACGTAGCCTTTCCGACGTACAGAACCTCCATGCGCAGCCCGAAGCGCCGCGCGAAAAGGTAGATGGCCGCGTCGTCGGGTAGCAGGTCGAGATCGAAGCGCTCGTGCAGGCGCGACATCGGGAGTGGCAGTCGCGCCGGCCGTTGCCACGTGACCGAGATTCTCATTCGGACGTCATCCCATCGGAATCGCGTCGCGGCGAGACCTCATCCGAAGACGCCTTCCGTGCGAGTTTCAACCTCGCAGCGAGATCCGGCGGAAGCGGTGCATGGTGGAATTCGATGATCTGTGGAACGCGACCTGCGTCTTTCTCCTTCTGCGCTAGATCGAACATGTCCCGTTCCGTGAGGATGATGGCCGCGCGCTTCGGCGAGGCCAGTGACAGGAACAACATATCGGAGCGCAACTTCATGACCTTCCCGGACGCCCGCTTGCCGCCGCTCATCTTCGCGCCGCTCGTTGAGATCGTCGCGAGCATGTGCCCGTCTTCGCTGACGGCATCGAACGCGTAAAACCCGCCCGAAGTCAGCCGCACTCGATCGCGTCTGAAAGACTGCTCAAACTCGCTCGGCATCCACTCCTGTCGCACCCAATCCTCACACTCCGCCTGACAACGCGTGTCCGCCATTCGGTCAACCTCCCTCAGCAGAGGAGTGACGGAATATGGAAGTTCCCTACCTATGCCGCAGCTATTCGTTCCGAGGAGTTCGTGTTGATCGCCTTGGGCAGACGACTACACGATCCGCCTATGCAGCGGACGATGTCCTCCGCGCGCGGCTCATGCCGCGCGAGGTGTACATCATTGGACGCGCATATGCCGAGTTGGCGGAGCGAATCGGAGACGTTTCATGAAGTTCTGCGGTCGCCGCAGTCCACGAGAAGCAACTCCACCGCAGACGCGCCGGCGGGAAACGAGAGTGGCGCGGCAAGGCAGACAGAGGCACGCGAAAGTCGAAGACCTGTATCGCGCCGAACCTCACGCGCCGGATATGGCGATGATGGGTTACTTCCCCTTCGTGGCGTTAGCCGTCGACCACGACCATCGCACCAGCAACATCCGCGGTTTGCTATGCGAGAACTGCAACCGTGCCCTTGTCGTGACTCCTTTGCTTGTCTTTCGAGCATGAGCGGATATCAACTATCGACGATGGAGGTTACATCAACGATAGTTGAAGATCAACTCGACGTGGCAGTCGAGGCAGAGATCTTCGGAAAGCGCGTTCGCGAGCTGCGACTCAAGGCCGGCTGGACGCAGGAGCAGCTCGCGGAAGCGGCAGGAATCACGACCACTTACACGAGTGATCTCGAGCGGGGAACGAAGGTCCCGAGCCTCACGATCGTGCTCCGGATCAGCCGCGCGTTTCGGATGTCAATCGCGGAACTGCTGTCCGACTTCACGAAAGATGTAGTCCGTCGGATGCCTCTGTGACGGAACCACAACGAGCTGTGCGTCACGCGAGACGCGCGGGAGCGAACGTGGCCGCCGATGACGTGAACGTGAGATCCGATCGCGCGTGGCTCTGACGCGCTGAGCTTCACTCGTCGGATTTACCCAAACACGTGGTCGACGGACTCCCGCAGCTCTGGCGCTCAGACCCGCGCGCCACCATCGATGGCGTGCAGCTCTGGCCGTCAGAGCTACACGTGAGCATTTTGCTCATTCACGTGACCATCCGTCACGTGCAGCTCTGGCGCTCAGACCCTCACACCACCATCAGTCACGTGCAGCTCTGAGCCCCAGACCCGCACGTGAGCGTTTTGCTCATTCACGTGACCATCCGTCACGTGCAGCTCTGACGCTGTGAGCTGCACGTAACCGGCCGCGTAGAATCCCTGGCGATGCCTCGCTATCCCGATGATGCTGTCGTACGCGACGCACGCGATCAATACTTCCTACGCTCCGGGTTCGCGCCGGACGGCGGATATGCGGATCGCTGGGTGCGGCTGAAGGCCCACGGCGTCACGATCTTCATGTTCCCCAATACCGCGGCGCGGGTGCGGTCGGTGAAGCTCCACGATCTCCACCACGTGCTGACCGGATACGAGACGACGTGGGCGGGAGAGGCCGAGATCGCCGCTTGGGAGCTCGCCTCCGGATGCGCACGGCACTATCCGGCGTGGGTGCTGAACATCGGAGCGATGATGATCGGGCTACTCGTGTGGCCGCGGCGCGTATTCGCGGCATTTGCGCGCGGCCGGCGCAGCGGCAACCTGTACCGAACCGAATTTTCGGACGAGCTCCTCGACGCGTCGGTGGGGGATCTCCGTCGCCGCCTCCAGCTCGATGAGTGAGCCGGCCGTTTGGCGAGAAACAACCCCTCATCCGCCTTCGGCACCTTCTCCCCTCACAGAGGGGAGAAGGCTCTCGAGGCACGTTTCAGCTGAATTCAGCATTGTCGCTGTTGAAAATTGTCAGGGGCGAAGTGATTTCAGCATTTTGGTCGTAACGCTTACTCCGTCGGATCAGACGACGAGCACAATCGATCCTGAATTCAACTCGATCGACGTAAAACTTACTGCGGCAATGCTGAAATTTGCTCGGACCAACCAATTCCGCGCTTCAACCGAGCAAATTTTTGCTCCGGGAAGCTGGAATCAGCTCCGGCGCACCAAACTCCAGCACCTTTCGAGCAAGCTCCAGCGCCGGCGGGCAACGATCAACTAAAGCCGACCAAACTCCAGCACGATCGGAGCAATCACTTCTTCGCGCGTTTCGCGACCTGCCGCGCATACGCCATCCGTTGTCGCCTCAGTTCCGCTCGCGGCGTGCCGTATCGCAGCGCCAGGTCATAGATCGCCGCGGCGTTCTCCATCGTGTCGGTGAGCAGGTTCGCGTAATCGAAGAGGAGATCTGCGTATGGATGGCCTGCCGTGTGCCCTCTGCGTCGAGACGATTCCCTCGGTTGTCCAAAGGGAAACGCGCGGGCAGCTTCGGAATCGCGTCCCGAGGTTGGTCGCGGTCGCGTAGAGACCCGGCTTGGTCTGTTCGATCTGCACGAGGATCGTCAGCGCATGCTTGATCTCTCCGACGTGCACCAACGCCATCGCCACCATGGATCAACGTTGAGCGCGCCGTCACCCGCGCGTACGCGACGCTGGCGGCGGCGCGGGACGCCGCCGGGCCAGCCGGCGAGGACGCCGGCGTTCCGTGTGGCGCCCCTCCCGTACAATCCCCCCGCCCCCATGTTCACCTTCACCCCCTTCGCCCTCCCCTGGGCGATCGTCGCCGTTGCGCTCTTCGCGCTCGCGGCGGTGATCTTTGCGCGCCAGAAGGCCTCGCGTGTGGCCGTGCTCTTCTGCGCGACGATCGCGCTCGTTGGGATCTGGTTCAGCGGCTTCGCCATGATGTTCTCCGCCACCGACGAGCAGGCGGCGACAAGCGCCGCGCGCATCGCGTTGGCCGCCATCTGCTTTCTCCCCGCCGCGATCTATGACTTCACGGCCACCGCGCTGCGGAAGCGATCGTCGCGTGTGTGGCTCATTCGCGCGGCGTGGATCGTCGCGGCGGTGTTCGCGGCGGTGACGTTGTTCACCGATGGGATGATCGGCGGCATGGCGCGTCATCCGTGGGGCTTCTACCCGACGCGCGGCGCAGCGACGATCCCGTTTCTCCTCTACTTCGCGGGAGCGCTCGGGACGCAGCTCGTCGAAGGCATCGCCGAATGGCGGGGCACGACGGACGAGAACCGACGCCGCCGCGTCGCGAAGCTGATGATCGCCTTCATCGTCGTCTACTTCGCCGCGCTCGACTGGCTGCCGATGTTCGGCGTGCCGATGCGGCCGATCAGCTGGCTGCCGGTGCTCGCCTTCATGGCCGTAGCCTGGGGCACGATCCGCCGGCACCGCTTCCTGCCGATCACCGCCGCCCGCGCCGCGCGGGAGATCCTCGACACGATGGCCGACGCGCTCTTCGTCCTCGACGCAAGCGGCCGCATCCGCGTCACCAATCACACCGTGCACGAGCTCCTCGGCTATCGCGACTCCGATCTGCTGGGCCGCTCCATCGACCGGCTGGAGGTGGTCACCGGCGACGCGTCGATCTCGCGGACGTTGACCAATCTCGCGCACCACGGATCGATCCGCGATCAGGAACGAGTGCTCCGCCACCAGGACGGACACGGCATCGAAGTCAGTCTCTCGATCTCGCCGGTCGGCGACACGGACGAGCAGGAAGGCGCGGTCGTGATGGCGCGCGACATCCGCGCGCGCAAACGCGCCGAGGAGGAGCTGCGGAATGCGATGGGGCGCCTCGAGCAGAGCAACCGCGAGCTCGAAGACTTCGCCTACGTCGCGTCGCACGATCTGCAGGAGCCGCTGCGAAAGATCCAGGCCTTCGGCGATCTGCTCCGGAGCAAACACGCCGCGACCCTCGACGCGCAGGCGCGCGACTATGTCGAGCGGATGCAATCGGCCGCGCACCGGATGCAGGTGTTGATCAACGACCTGCTCTCGTTCTCGCGCGTGACCACGAAGGCGCAGCCATTCGCGCGCGTCGACCTCGGCGTCGTGGCGTCCGAGGTGGTGAAAGACCTCGAGGCGCGGATCGTGGAGAGCGGCGGACGCATCGACGTCGGACCGATGCCGGTCATCGACGCCGATCCGCTGCAGATGCGCCAGCTCCTGCAGAACCTCGCCGCCAACGCGCTGAAATTCCGCCGCGACGGCGTCCCACCGGTGGTGGGGATGTACGGCGAGATGGAAAATGGCCTTTGCCGGATCACGGTCGTGGATAATGGGATCGGGTTCGAGGAAAAGTACGCAGAGCGCATCTTCACGATGTTCGAGCGCCTGCATGCGCGCGCAAAATACGAAGGAACGGGCATCGGACTGGCGATCTGCCGCAAAATAGCGGAACGTCACGGAGGAGAAATCCGCGCGCACGGCAAACCGGGGGAAGGGGCGGTGTTTGTCGTTACGCTGCCGGCGCACCACGAGACCATCGATGAGTGAATCTAGGAGTGCGGCGGCGAGGCGGTGTGGTGGCGGGAGCCACCGCTCTGGTACGTGGCATACCAGAGCGGTGGCTCCCGCCCGCCAACCACCCTCGCCACCGCACTCCTAGATCCGTCCAAGGAGAAACAACAGACCATGAGCTCCCACGCCCGTCCTATCGTGATCCTGCTCGCCGACGACGACGAGGAGGACCGCATGCTCGCCGCCGGCGCGCTCGCGGAGAGCCGCGTGGTGAACGATCTGCGCTACGTCGAGGACGGGGAGGAGCTGCTCGACTACCTGTACCACCGCGGCAGCAAGTACGCCGCGCCCGGCTCCTGCCCCACCCCGGGACTGATCCTGCTCGACCTCAACATGCCGAAGAAGGACGGGCGCGAGGCGTTGCGCGAGATCAAGGCCGATCCCGACCTGCGCCGCATTCCGGTGGTCGTGCTCACCACCTCCAAAGCGGAAGAGGACATCTACCGAACCTACGATTTGGGCGCAAACTCGTTCATCACCAAGCCGGTCAGCTTCGAAGGACTGGTGTCGGTGATGCGCGACATCGGCCGCTACTGGATCGAGATCGTGGAGCTGCCTCCTGACCACATTGACTGAACACGACGATCGTCCGGTCCGGTTGCTTCTCGTCGAAGACGACGAGGACGACTTCGTGCTCACGCGCGAGCTGCTGTCCGATGCGACGCGCACGCGGTTCGAGCTGGAGTGGATCTCGTCGTTCGACGACGCGCTGGAAGCGCTGGTGACGAGCACGCATGACATCTGCCTGATCGACTATCGCCTCGGCGAGCACGACGGACTGGAGCTGTTGCGCCACGCGCGCGACCTCGGCGTGACGGCGCCGATGATCCTGCTGACCGGCCAGAGCGACGACGACATCGACCTCGTCGCGATGCGCGCCGGCGCGGCGGACTATCTGGTCAAGGGGCTGATCGACGCGCCGCTGCTCGAGCGCTCCATTCGCTACGCGCTCGAACAGAGCCGCACGCTGCGCGCGCTCCGCGAGAGCGAGGAGCGCTACGCGCTCTCCGCGCGCGGCGCGAACGACGGGCTGTGGGTGTGGGACCTCGCCGAGAATCACGTTTATTACTCCCCGCGCTGGAAGTCGATGCTCGGGCACGGCGAGGACGAGATCGGCGACTCGCCGAACGAATGGCTGTCGCGCGTTCATGACGACGACGCGGAGATCCTGCGCGCGACGATCGACATGCACCTGCGCGGACTGACGCCGCATCTCCAGCACGAGCACCGCATGCGCTGCCGCAATGGAACGGAGAAGTGGATGCTCAGCCGCGGCCTGGCCGTGCGCGATGGCGCGGGAAACGCGACGCGCTTCGCCGGCTCGATGACCGACATCACCGAGCGGAAGATCGCGGTGGATCGGCTGACGCACGACGCGTTTCATGACGCACTGACGCAGCTTCCGAACCGCGCGCTGTTCATGGATCGCCTGCAGCGCGCGATCGAGGGCCAGCGCCGCCATCCGGATTCGTCCTTCGCGGTGCTCTTTCTCGACCTCGACCGGTTCAAGCTGGTGAACGACAGCCTCGGACACGTCGTCGGCGACGAGCTGCTCGTGGCGGTGGCGAGTCGGCTCATGGACATCATGCGTTCCAGCGACACGGTGGCGCGTCTCGGCGGCGACGAGTTCGCGGTGCTCATCGAAGGGGTCGAGCACGACGCCGATCCCGTCCGCGCGGCACGCCGCATCCAGGATGCGCTGAGCGAGCCGTTCCCACTCGCAGAACACGACCTCTTCACCACCGTCAGCATCGGCATCGCGGTGAGCGCTACCGGCTATGCCCATCCGCAGGACGTGCTGCGCGACGCGGACATCGCCATGTATCGCGCCAAGGCGCGCGGCAAGGCGCGCCACGAGGTGTTCGACACGGCGATGCACGAGCGCACGGTGGAGCTGCTGCAGTTCGAGACCGACCTGCGGCGCGCGATCGATCGCGGCGAGCTGCGCGTGCACTACCAGCCACTGTTCGACCTCGCCAGCGGCGCGCTGACGGGATTCGAGGCGCTGGTGCGGTGGCAGCGCGGCGATTCGCTCATCAACGCGCAGGAGATCGTTTCCCTCGCCGAGGAGACGGGGCTGATCGTACCGATCGGCGAGTGGGTGCTGCGCGAATCGTTGCGTCAGATGAAGGAGTGGGATCTCGCCGGCGTTACGGAGAAGACGCTCGATCTGCACGTGAATCTTTCGCCGCGGCAGCTTCTGCATCCGAACGTGATCGATCGCCTGCGCGAGATCATCACGGAGAGCGGAGTCGAGCCGGAGCGGTTGCACCTCGAGGTCACGGAGAGTCTGCTGATCGAGAACGCCGCCGCCGCCGCGGAGCTGTTGCACGCGCTCCGCGAGATGCGCGTGGGCCTCAGCCTCGACGACTTCGGCACCGGTTATTCGTCGCTGAGCTCTCTGCGCCAGTTCCCGTTCGACATGCTGAAGATCGACCGCTCGTTCCTGCTCGACGCGGACTCCAACCGCGTCGACGAGATCGTGCGCACGATCTCGACGCTCGCGCGCGTGCTGGGGATGGATGTGACCATCGAAGGCCTCGAGACCGCCGATCAGGCCCAGCGCATGCGCGGCCTCGGCGTCGATTTCGCGCAAGGCTTCTTCTTCGCCAGGCCGCTCGCTCCCGAGGCCATCGTGGCACTGATGGGATCCAGGAGTGCGGCGGCGAGGGAGAAGGACGGCGGGAAGCCACCGCTGTCCTAGAACGTCGCGCCGATCGTGAAGCCGAGGTGCTTTCGCTCCACCGCCAGCGCGGTGAAGCTGTATCGGCCGCGCCCATATGTCGTCGAGAGGTGCGTGTGCACGCCGTCGTTGATCAGCAGCGCCGACCATCCCGGCGCGATCGCGACGTTGAGGCCGAACGGATAGAGCACGCGCTCCTCGTAGCCGCTGTAGCTCGCACCGACGTACGGCGCGATCGGCAGGCCGAGGTCGTGATGGAGGCTCTTGCTGACCGTCGCGTAATACGACTGTCCGGAAGGAGTGCCGATGCGATCGGAGCTGGTGCCGAAGATCACCGCCGGTCGCGATCGCGTTTCGGTGACCGCGCGCCAGTTCGCCACGAGTCCGATCTCATCGGCGAGCGCGTTGATCTCGACGCCGACCTTGAGCGAAGACGTGAGCCGATGCATGACGACCGTGCGGTGCGTCGCGCGATCGATGACGCCGTTCAGGTAGCGATGTGAGAGCTCCCACTTCGCTTTGTCGAAGGCGGTTCCCCGAACCGCCACGCCCTCGCCGGGTCAGCCAGGTCAACTCGGAACGAGCGACGCGTCTCTCGGAGCCGCTTCGAGCGGCGCGCCCGCCGCGAGCATCTCCGCCAGCGCGTCGTAGAGCTGCGCGTATCGCTCGGGATCGGAGAGGAAGACGTCGCGGCATTCGACCTTGCTGAACGTGTAGGTCTTCCCGTTGTACGTCGCGGACGCCGCAGCGCTCTCCCCTTTCTTGACGACGCACTCCTCGGGCGCGATCTGCGCGGCCGCAGGTACGCCGAACATCAGAAGCGCGGCGAGGATGCGCTTCATCGCGAAACGTTCAGCGCGGCTTCGATCTCGGCGAGCATCGCCTGGCGATCCGCTTCCCCGCCGTAGCGCTTGAGGATCCGGCCGTCGCGACCGACGAGAATGAGCGCGGGGAGCGCATTGACGCGATACGCGTTCCAGACATCGGGCGTGGCGCGAAGAATTGTGTAGCTCACTTTTGCCCGCGCGGTCGCTTTCTTCACGAGCGCGGGACGGTCATCGACGGTCACGCCGACGACGGCGAAGCCGCGTTGGTCGTACTTTGCGTGCAGGGCCTGGAGCTCGGGAAGCGCGGCCATGCACGGCGCGCAGAACGTCGCCCAGAAGTCGAGCAGGACGACGTTCCCGCGAAGGCTCGCGAGCGAGACCGGCGTCCCGTCGAAGGTCTTCAGCGAGAACGCCGGCGACGGCGTGCCTTCATCGGTGACGAGGAACTGCTCGGGATTTTTGAGGAACTCGACTTTGCACTTGAGGTCGCAGAAGTAGTGCGTCTTCCCGCGATAGGTCGCCGTCGCTTTCACCAACTCGAAACCCGCGCCTTCGCGCGGTCCGCACACGGCGCAGACGGCGCGATCTTCGGCCGCGAGCATCGGCGCGGCGAGAAGGCCGAGGATGAGAATGGTTGCGATCCAGCGCATGTCCGCGACGATAACCGACGCGACCCTCCGATGAAAGAGCCGCCTCCACAACATCGACGCGTCGACGAGATCCATAGCCCCCGGCTTCAGCCGGGGGTGCCGGTGGTCCAATCGAATGGAGCCCGCGTAGCGGGGCGGCAGATTCTTCTTTCGTCCGCTACGCGGACTGGATTTCGTCAACGCCTCGTTTCCCCCGGCTGAAGCCGGGGGCTATTTCGTTCTGCGGAAGATCATCTTCATGATCTGAGTCCACTTCCCGTCCGGTCCCTGCACCTGCGAGGTCATGATCCGGCGGTCGTTGCTCTCGATCGTGATGGAGTCCTTGTAATGCGCGGTCTTGCCGTCGCCGGTCATGCTGGGGCCGTCCGAGTCCAGCGTCAGCGTTTTTTCCGCCGCGTCGAGAGAGCCGTCGTAGATCCAGAGGTTGGTCATCATCGAGCCGATGAACGTGCCCACGAAACGCTTCTTCTGCGGGTCATAGCCGAGGGTCATGAGCGTCTTCGAGTCGCCCATGCCGGGCATCACGCCCTCTCCCTCGAACAGGAACCAGACATCGCCGAGCGACCGCACGCTCTCGGTTCCGCTGAACTTCTCGGAAGGCTTGTCGGGACCCATCGTCGCCTCGCCTTCCATCGTCCACTCGCCGACGAGCTTCTTCAACCACTGGTGCTCCTTCTGCGGTTCAGGCTTCTTCATCTGCTGGGTTTCGGTTGCTTCCATCGTCGTCATTCGGATGTGCTCCTTTCACGCGGTAAAGTCATCGCAGAATCCTTGCACCACGTGAGCCATGGAACACGACCGAATCGATAAATTAACCGGATTACCTACGCCGAAAGCGCTGGACGATGCGCTCGCCTCGTCGAAGAGCAAACGGGCCCTTGCGCGAGATGCTCGAGGAGCTCGGGGAACAGTTGTATCGCGCCGAGTTCGCCTCCGGTCGCAATCACAGCAACGTCGTTGTCATCGAGACGCTTTGATTACGATCTTTCCCAGCACGTGCCCGCGCTCACTGAGGCGATGCGCGTCCGCCGCGCGATCGAGCGGAAACACCTTTGCGATCGGCACCTGCAGTTTCGATCCGAGGATCGCGCGGTTGAGCGCGGCGAATTTCTCCGGCGACGCAACGGCGTCGTAGGACTGCATGCGAACGTTCTTCCGTTTGCGAGGCGCGGGCTCGACGCCGTTGGGCCAGGCCACGCGGCCTTTCTTTCCGAGCGCATCGAGGCAGCGAAGAAGCTCGTCGCCGCCGGCGAAGGCCAGCACTGCATCGACACCGTCGGGAGCGAGCTCGCGCGCGGCGAGCGCGATGTCGTCCTTCTTCCCGTCGATCACGTTGTCGATGCCGAGCCGACGGACGAACGCGACGCCGTCCTTTCCGGACGCCGTCGCGAGCACGCGCGCGCCGCGCCACTTCGCGAACTGCACCGCGAACATTCCCACGTTGCCGCTGGCACCGTGCACGATCACCGACTCGCCCTTTTTCAGGTTGAGCGCGTCGTCGACGCCTTGCAACGCGGTGAGCCCGACGACCGTGAGCGCGCCCGCGCGCTCGAGGTCGAGCGTCTTCGGAATGCGTCCGACGCTCTTCGCGGAAACCGCCGCATATTCGGCGTAAAAGCCGCCCTTCTTGTTGTCGAAGACGTACGCGTACACGGAATCGCCGCGCTTGAACCGGGTCACGCGGCTACCGACGTCGACGACTACGCCGGAGGCGTCGGTGCCGAGGATGAGCGGAAAGCCGTGCTCGGTCTTGATCTCTCCGCCGCGAACGGCGACGTCCCATTCGCCGACTCCGGCGGTGTCGATGCGAATGAGCACCTCATAAGCTCCGGGCCGCGGCACATCGAGCTCGCGAATCTCGATGTTGTCGGCGCCGCCGTATTTGTCGATGACGGCGGCTCGCATGGTGGTGGGGATGTTGGTGGCAGAGCTGGGCATGGGTTTCTCGCGCAGCAATCTTCGCACCGACGCCGGCCTTCTCCCGTCGTGGATGGCGCGACTCCGTCCGCGCGGCGATGGCACATTCATCGGGCGACGCTGCACGTGTCAACTGCCGGCTGCTTGCGGCTGTTGCGAGATCGCGATCGCGCCTGAGCTCTTCTGAATGACCACGTTCCGAGGAACGCTGCCCGACGAGGACGTGCTCTCCGGGAAGACGACGCGATCGCGGAAAACGACCGGCTTGCCGAAAGCGTTCAGCTTGTAACGATCGTACAAATTGCCATGCGTCCAGTCGTATCCCCATGCTTCGACGTCGAAACGGCCCACGAAGCCGAGCGAGCTGACGTAGAGAGTCGAGCCTTCCAGCGCTGCCTGCCCGATGTTGAAACTGGGGAGGTCGGTGCTGAAGGTGAGCTCGCACGATGGCAGATACACGCGGCTGATTCGCGAGAGACCACTCTCGCCATCGGACAGCTCATAGAGCAGGATGAGCACGTCCTGGCCGTACGGCAGGAACTGGAGCTCGTCGACGTAAGGCGTCTCCTCCACGTCGAGTTGGAATGAGCCCCTGGCATTTCCGCAGGTGAAACGGCCGGTCCGGTCGAGCTCAAAGCGCTCGCCGCGCAACGTGAACTCGTAAGCCTTTTCGGTGTCTACACCGGAATCATTCGTATGTGCGAGCTCGCTGACGACGACGTCGACGCTGACGTTCGAAATGGGCTCGTCGGCGGACGCTTTCTGCGGCTTGCTCGGCGAGGCACGGCAGGACACGAACAGCAGCAGCGCGATGATGAGCAACGGCACACGCCGATTATGAACGATCACTTCATCGCGCCTGTCTGCTCGAGGGTCGGAACGTCCTGGGCGCGAACAGTCATCCCCTGCTGGCTGACCGATCAGCGATAGCCGGTCACGTCGGCCGGTTTACCCGCGTCCTGCACTTCGACGACGTACCTCCACGCGTCGGGCTGACTGCCGTCGACGTCGGTGAAGCCGTAGACCTTCGCCAGTTGTCCGCTCGACAGCGACTGTCCGTTCCAGCGCACGACGTCGGGATCCTGTGCGAGTGCGACCACCGCGCGTCCGACGAACGCCGGTGTCTCGGAGATCGCGAAGTGCGGCGAGATCTTCGTCGCATCCCGCCAGTTCGCCTCGGAGACGCGATAAGCATCGAGCATCGCCTCGGAACGCAACCAGCCGGGCGTGAGTGACACGGCGCTGGCACCGCGCGGCGCCAGTTCGTGCGCCAGTGCGAACGCCATCCGATTCACGGCCGCTTTCGCGAGGTCATAGAAGAAGGAGACGCGATAGTTCTTCGCGTTGTACTCGTCCGTTCCGTCGGTCACTTCGACGACCAGGCCGCCCGGCGTCTCGAGCAGCAGCGGGATCGCGAAGTGGCTGGTGATCGCGTGCGTGTCGATGGAGAGACGCAGGAGATGCAGTCCGTACTCGAGATCGGATTCCCACACGGTCTTGTTCCACTCCATCTTCGTGGCGCCGAAGATGTCGTTGACGAGGACGTGCAACGCGCCCCGCTCGTCGCGGATGCGCTCGACGAGCGCGCGCACTTCGTCGGGCACGAGATGGTCGACGCGGACCGCGATCCCGCGGCCGCCCGCCGCGTTCACGAGCGCCGCGGTTTCTTCGATGGTCTCCGGGCGGTCCATCTCCGATCGCTCGGATCCGCTCGAGCGGCCGGTGACGTAGACGGTCGCCCCGGCGGCGCCGAGTTGTACGGCGATTCCGCGTCCCGCTCCGCGGGTGGCTCCGGCGACCAATGCGACTTTGCCGGCGAGTGACATGTGCGCACTCTAAAACAACTCGCGCTGTATCGTGCGCGGATGCTGCGCTGGTTCGTCTCCGTTTTTGTGTTGATGCTCGCCTTCGCCTCGTGCAGGTCGTCCGCGGTGCGCGACTTCACGCTCGACTACGACACTCCCGTCGATCCGACGCTGCGAAGTACAGCACGTTTCCGAGGAAGCGAGCGGCAAGGTCGTGGTGACCGGTGTGATCGTGGAGGTCACGAGCACGGGCGAGGCCGCGCGCGTTCCCACTCGTAGACAATGCGACGCCTCCGTCGCGGATGGAGCACCTCCGTCCGCGCGACGATGGCACATCCATCGGGCGACGCTGCGCCTGCGGGCGGAAGACGCATGAGACACACCTCACCGCCGCCGCGTGAGCCTCTGTCCTCTGTGTCTCCGTGGTGATTGGTCCATTCCACCGAATCACCACAGGCCCACCGGTGGTGCGTACAGATGGTTTTGTGCGACATGCTCGCGTCCGTTCAATTCGGGATATATCTGAACTCGACGTCGGCCATCGTCCGAATTTCGGTGTCTCGCCCGTGAACGCGGGCGACGTAGCTGCCGACGAGATACAGCTCGTTCCCGTACTCGTCGTAAAGCTCGCCCTCGGCGTGGTCCAGATTGAGCGCGACGATCCCGTGAGCCCACAATACGGAGATCTCCGTCGGCTGGGAGACGGCATCATGGTTGCGATCGACCCAGAGCCTGAGCCGCGCCCACACAGAGTCGCGGTGCGTGATCTGTCCATCCGCATCTCCACCGTTTTCCGGTCGATCGAATGTCAGCAGCGCGTCGAAGCCGTTGGCGAAATACAAGCCGCTCGGCCCGACCATGCGGCTCCCGAACAACTCCGTCACCCTTGCGATCTGATCGTGATCGAGATCCATCCAGAGGAACGCTTCCTCGGTATTGGGGTTTGTCCAGGCAGTCGCCTCGCTCCGACCTTGCAGATCGATCCAGAAATACACAGGATCGTCGAGGCCTGTAGTGTGGATCCCGTCGCTGTTCAAATCGAGGATCAGCGGGCAGGATTCGCTCTGCTCGCAAACCCCGCCGTTGGTGCCGCATCCGTCTCCGCCCGGGTCCTCTTCAGGTGCACACCTCGTGTCGCCTGTCCATGTCTGGTCGTCGTAAAGGAGCAGGTCGGGGGGATCGCCAATGACATGCAGAGTCGTGCCGTAGCAGCCGCCCGGCTCGGCCGGACCGGCGAGGACATAGCTGTACCTACCCATGCCCTGGACGGAGGTCTGGAAATTCTGAGGACCATTGACGCTATGGGTGCCACTGAGCTCCGCGCTGTAGTTGATCTGACTCAAAGCATTGACGTAAACGGCCTCGCCATGAGATTCGAAACCGTACTCGTTGATGGGCATCAGAAACACAGACCCATCGAGGCCCGCATGTGCCGAGCCGGCACAACAAAGGAATGCGAAAAGCACGACGAAGAATCGCGCGGTTCTCATCGGCAGCCAGACTCCGCCCAGCGCAATACTTCCGGAGCTGGCAGGCGCTGCTCGCTGTGGAATTTTTTTACCGCAATGACTTCGTACATGAAACGATCGAAATCCTCACTTCCGAATTCCTTCCGCGCGGCGGCGATGGCGTCAGCGCGACTTCTACACACCTCCAGTTGTTTGAGCGACAGTGCTCTTTCCGCATCCCGGCGTGCCCTCCCACTCTGCTGCCGAAGGCTCGCGCCGAGATCAGCCTCGGCCCACGAGTCGGAGAGATACACCGCGGACACCGACCGGAGTCGCTCCCAGAAATCGCGCGGCAATGCGAGGCGCGTGACCTCAGGCATCAAACCCTCACGAAAGCGCTCCCCGTTCCGCGCAGGTCCCAGAAACGCCAAGGTCATAAGCGACCGGAATACCTCGTGCGGGAGAAACAGCTCGGGATGCGATTTTCCGTCGAAGCGGTCCGCTGACAAATGGCCGTCGGCATTCGAGCTCCGTTGTCCGCGCATGGCACCGCGCACTCGCTCGCGCGCCAGCTCCGGATTCGTGCGAAGCGCGATCCGCTCTTCCAGCGTGAGGCTCCACGGTTGCCTAGCCTGCTGTGCATTGACCGGCAGCATGGCGCTGAATCCGAGGACGAGCAGCAGCCTGTACATCTGTCGAATGTAGGTCCGCTCCGGCTTGCATGCCATAGGGAACTAATGATTGCTATCATTTAACCCCCGCCGTGAAAGCCTCTGTGTCCTCGATGCTTTCCGTGTCAACGCAGAGTGATACCGATTCACGTCGAAGCCTCCGTGAACTCTGTGCCTCTGCTGCTGCGAAACAGTTCGTGAGCTCACCTCGTCGCACCCGTCTGCTCGACGGTAGCGGCGCCGAGTTGGACGGCGATCCCGCGTCCCGCTCCGCGTGTGGCTCCGACGACCAATGCGACTTTGCCGGCGAGTGATTTCGTCATGCGGTGTACTCTAGAACGGTTCGATCCCTTCAGCCATGATCCCAACCCTCTCCCGACGTGTCGTCCGTCTTCTATTCGCATTGGCCATTGCGATTCCGTCTGTCGCGCGCGCCGATTGTCTCGCGCCGTTCTGGCAGCAGACCTCGGTCGCCGATTTCGCCGCGACGTCGTTGGCCGCGGCCGATCTCGATCGGGACGGCAAGCCCGACGTCGCCGGCCTCAGCGCGACCGCCGCATTCGTGCTCCGTAATGACGGCACGGGCACGTTCGCGCCGCCCGTCAACGTATACAGCGGCGCGCCACGAAGTAGCCTCGTCGCGGCGGACTTCAACGGCGATCAGCGCATCGACCTCGCGTTCGCGCGCGAGGGCGCATTGATCGTCCTTCCCGGCAAAGGCGACGGCACGTTCGACGCGGCGATCGAGAGTGCGATCGGCATCACGCCGAAGGATCTCACCGCGGCGCGATTCGACGGCGATTCGGCACTGGACCTCGCTGCGTTCGACGCCACCGCGGCAAAGCTGGTCGTGTTCCGCAACAACGGCACGGGCGCGTTCACGGAGCTGCAGACTTCGACGATCACCCCGGAAGCCACGGCCATGACCGCCGCGGACCTCGACGTCGACGGGCGGATGGACGCCGTCATCGGCTATCTCAACCGAAACAGCTTCGACGTGTTTTACGGCCGCGGCAACGGAATGCTCGATCCCGCGGTGACGATCTCCGGCCCGATCGTGACGGTCGCCCTGAAGGCCGTGGACATGGACGCGAACGGACTGCCCGATCTCGCCGTCGCGCGTTTCCCCGGCGGAGTCTCCGTCATCCGCAACCTCGGCGGACGCTCCTTCGGCGACCCGCTGAGCTACAACCTCTTCTTGCCGGCGCCCGTCACCGATCTCGCCGCGGCGGACCTCACCGGCGACGACAAGCTCGATCTGGTGACGTCGATCAGCTGCGGCATCCGCACTTCCACCGGCTCCGGCACCGGGACGCTCCTCCGCCAATGGTTCGCGGACAGCCCGAACTGCCAGCCGGGTTCCTCCCTCGACGGCGGCGTGGCCGTCTCGGACTTCGACGGCGACGGCCGCGTCGATACCGTCGCGTCCATCCTGGACCGGTTCGCGCCGAAGATCGTCGCGTTCCGGAATCTCTGCGGCAGCGGCGTGCTGAGCGCGACGACGACGACTCCCACGATCTCCGTCGGCCAGAGCGTCAAGATCGCGATCGACGTCCGTTCGCCGGCGACGCCGACGTTCACCATCCCCGCGACGGGCACGGCATCGGTGCGCGAAGGACAGCAGGTCCTCGCGACGGTACCGGTGTTGGTCCAGGCGACCGCCACGATCGCCGGACTCGCCGCCGGCGAGCACACGCTCGTCGTCGACTACAGCGGCGACGAGCAGTACGAGCCACTGTCGAAGGAACTGGTCGTGCGCGTCACCACGGCGACGACGACCACGATCCTCCTCGCCGAGCCTCCGGCCACGGTTTACGGGTACGGTCCGAAGCTCACCGCGACCGTGACCTCGAGCACCGGCGACACACCGGGCGGCACATTCAAGATCACCATCGACGGGCAGCAGTTCGGTACGGAAACGAACGCTCCGCAAGCGACGGTGTTCGGCTACGCAACGACGGGCGTGCACACCGTGGTCGCGGAGTACTCCGGCGACGCGACGCATCCGCCGAGCTACGCCGCGATGACCTACGTCGTCGACCGGCAGACGCCGAAGATCGAGGTGACTCCCGCGTTTGCGGTGGAGGGCACGGCGGTGAACGACCTCGCCATCGGCATCATCAAAGCCGCCGGCGACCAATGGCCGAAGGGAACGTTGACGCTGTACCTCGACGGCACCCGGATCGGAGCGAAGTCGACCGAGGACTGGCCGTATCAGCACTTCGCGCTTCCCGCTCTCCCCGCCGGCCGCCATGCGCTGCGCGTCACGTTCAGCGGAGACGCGAACTACAAGCCCGTCGATACGCTCGTTCCGTTCCGCGCCTTCCCCGCGGGCGAGCTGACGATCGATGCGCGGGGAACCGAGGAGGGCGTGGCTGTTTCGTGGCACGCGCCGAATCACCTGATCATCCGGCGCATGCTTCCCAACAAAACGGTGGTGGGCGGGAGCTGTTGCCCCCTTCCTCCGTGGCTCGACTCCTTTCCCGCGCCCGAGACGGTCTATCTCTACCAGATGGAATCGCACGCGGGGAACAGCTTCAGCAACATCGACGCGGGGATGCGCTTCCCGTTCACGGACGATCCGATGCTGCCGCAGACCCGCGTCACGTCCACGCACATGGACGAAGTGGTGCGCGCGACGAACATCCTTCGCGCCGCGGCCGGACTCGGCCCGGTGTCGCTGCCTTCGACTCCGCCGAGCACGAAGCGGCGGCGTAGCGCGAGGTCCGGGAGCGGCATTCCCGCGTCGCACGTCCCGCTGCTCCGCACGGCCATCAACGAAGCGCGCGTGAAATTGGGCGCGTACTCATTCGACTTCACCGCTTCGATCGCGCAGGGAGCGTCGCTGAACGCGTCGCATCTGCAGGAACTGCGCGAGGCGATCCGATGAGATCGATCCTATTCACCGCAATCCTTGCGACTCTGCCGCTTTCCGCTCAACCCTACTATCCGCAATGGGTCCGCACGGGTCCGAGCACGCCGATGTCCGTGGGCACCGTCGCGGCCGGCGACTTCAACGGCGACGGACGCCCGGACGTGATCGTCCGTTCGGGGAACAACGTGCACTTGCTGCCGACGCAGGCCGGCGGCATTCCGGGCGCGTCCGTGCTCGCGTTCTCGAGCGACTATCTCAGCGATCTCGAGCTGGCGGATTTCGACGGCGATCAGAAGCTCGACATCGTGGCGTCGGACATCGCGAAGAACGCGCTGCTGTTCGTGAAATCGAACGGGAACGGCACGTTCGCGGCTCCGATCACGACCTCGCTCCCCTTCTCGCCGACGCAGCTCGCGACGGCCGACTTCAACGGCGACGGACGAATGGACGTCGCGATCCTCAGCCGCAGCGCGAAGACGCTGGCCATCTTCCGCGGCGACGGGTCCGGCGGGTTCACCGAGGCCTCGCGGCGGGAACTTTCGCTCGCGTACTGGATCCGTGCCCACGACGTCGATCACGACGGCCGCGTCGACGTGCTGATCGCCCGCGATGAACCGCTGGGATTCGATCTCTTCTTCGGCAAAAGCGACGGGACGCTCGATGCGCCTACGCCGTTCACCAATCCGAGCACGTCATCGCGATTCGCGCTCGCGGATCTCGACGCGGACGGCGACGCGGAGATCCTCTCTGCCGACTTCCCCGCGAACACCCTCACGGTGATGGTGAACCTCGGATCGCGAACCTTCGCGGCGCCGGTGGTCTATCCACTGATCGTCCCGACGCACCCGAGCTCGGGCAATCCCTGGGATCTCTTCGTGACCGACATCGATGGCGACGGGAAGGTGGACGTCGTCGTGTCGCTGACGAACGAGCAACAGCTGGCGACGCTCAGCGGCAACGGGAACGGGAGTCTCGCCGCCCCCGTGCACGCGTGGGTGGTCGGCGGTACTCCTTCGAGCGGTTTCTTTCCCGGCTTTCTCGCCGCGGCCGATTTCACCCGCGACGGCCGGACCGATCTGGTCGTAGCCTCGGCCAATGCGCGCGGTGTTGCCATCCATGCGAACGCGGCCGGGGACGCCCATGTGCAACTGACGGCGAAGTATCCGGTCGTCTCCGCGGGCGACCCGATTCCGTTCAGGGCGTCGGTCGGGACCGCGGAGGGTTTCATCTCTCTGAGCACACCGCCGTTTCCGACGGGCGCGGTGACTTTGCAGGAGGGCGCGACTGTTCTGGCGACCGCAACCCCGCAGAACCGTGAGCTCGAGATCGAGGCGCCACCGCTGCCGGTGGGAACGCATGCGATCCGCGCGCATTTCGCAGGCGACGAGTCTTATCGCAGCGGCGTTTCGTCCGAGACCCTGCAGAAAGTGGTCGCCGAGAAAACGACCACCACCCTCACCCTCGAAGCCTCCGGACCCTCGATTCCATACGGTGAAGGATTCGTCCTCCGCGTGGCCGTCGAATCGCCCATCGCGGGGAGTGTCCTCGGCAGTTTCTGGCTCTTCATCGACGGCGTGCGGCAGCAGTACACGCAGTACGGACCGCCGACCTACTGGTCTTTGAATCACCTTCCGCCCGGCACCTATACCTTCTACACGGAGTACGAGGGCAACGACACGCAGCCGCCGAGCCGCTCGAACGTCGTGACGCAGGTGATCCGGAAGGCGCAGTCGGTCACGGCGATCGAATACGGCGGCGGCGCCGTCGCGGGCCGGCCGGTCGAGATTCGGGTGGATCTTCACGCGTTTCCGCACGGGGGAACGCCGGGCGGATGGGTGCGCGTCTATGAAGGTGCAAAGCTGCTCGCGAAAGTTTTCGCCGACAACCGATGCTGCTCGGGTGGGATGACGGTCACGGTAAAACTACCGCCGTTCCCGGAAGGAACGCACCAGATCCACGCCACCTACGCCGGCGACGACAACTTCGAGCCTTCGGTATCGCAGCCGCAAACGGTGGTGGTGGCGCCGGGAACCGTGTATCCGCGGCGACGCCGTTCGAGAAGCTGATATGAAGTTCGTCTCGATCGTACTGTTGATGCTCGCCTTCACTTCCTGCCGCTCGTCCGCGGTGCGCGACTTCACGCTCGACTACGACACTCCCGTCGACCCGGCATTGCAGCGCGCGGTCGAAGCGCTCGACGCGCGTTTGCGCGAGCAGTACGGAATGACGACGGAGCAGGCAGCGGTCGGAGTGCTCGACCTGAAGCGCTCGCGCGTGGCGATGTTGCATCCGGATCGAATCGAGTACGCGGCGAGCGTGCCGAAGGTCGGGATTCTGCTCGCGTACTTTCAGTTGCATCCTGAAGCGGCGACGCAACTCGACGCGACGACGCGACACGAGCTGGGATTGATGGCGAAGGCGTCGAGCAATGAGATGGCGGCGCAGTTCTCGCGCGCGATGGGTCTGCGCGAGATCCAGAAGGTGCTGGATTCGTATGGCTTCTACGACGCGTCGCGCGGCGGCGGGATCTGGGTCGGCAAACATTACGGACCGAACAGCGAGCGGATCGGCGATCCGGTCGCGGATCACTCTCACGCCGCGACGGTGCGGCAGCTCCTGCGTTTCTGGCTGCTCCTCGAGCAGAAGAACCTGGTCTCGCCCGAGGCTTCGACGACGATGCGGGAGATCTTCGCGTCGCCGGACATCCCGCATGACGACCACAAGTTCGTGAAGGCGCTCGCCGGACGCGATGTGGAGATCATCCGGAAGTGGGGCTCGTGGGAGGACTGGCTGCACGACTCGGCGGTGATCACCGGGCCGGGACGACACTACATCCTGGTCGGGCTGACCCACCATCCGCGCGGCGATGAGTATCTGGTCGAGCTCGCGCGGGGAGTCGACGACTTGATGGCCGGCCGCTAGTCTTCGTCTTCCTCGTCGAAGTCGTCCTCGTCGAGCTCGTGCGTCATCAGCAACTCGTCGAGCGCTGCCTGCGCGGTCTCGGCAATCTCCGGGTCGCGCGATCGGGTCAGCGGCAGGAGAACGTCTTCGGGATCGGGATCGACGTTCACCAACGCCTCGATCGCAACGAGGCGGAGGTCGTGATCGGTGCTCCCGGACGTCGCGAGGTCGCGGATGCGCTGCGCCGTCGAGGAGACTTCCATGGAACTGGCGGCGCGGACGGCTTCGTACAGGAGATGTTCACTGGCGGATGCGACCGTCGCCGCGATCTCTTTCTCGAAGCCAGCGACGTAGCCCATCGCGAAGACGGCGGTGAGCTTCCACAGCGGATCGTCTCCGGCGTAGTGCTTGCGGATCTCCGCGCTCTGCCACGGCTGCGGATCGCGGACGAGGACTTCGAAGGCGCGCCGGCGGACGAACTTCGGCTGGGTCTCGTCCTCGTACAGCGCGCGGATCTCGGTGATGATCGATTCGAACGTGTCGCGCGAGATGCCGGGACCGAGGTCGGGGTCGAGCTCGAAGTCCATGTCGTCGTCGGCGAAGTCCATCCCCGCCTCTTCGATGATCGGCCCGAGTCCGACGATCGCGTCGGAGCGGATGTCCTCCGCGGCATCGCTCGACGCGACGTCGAGGAACGCGCGCGCGATGTCATCGTCCATCATCATGCTCAGCTCTTCCCGAGCCTCGGCACGGACGTTTTCGTCAGGATCGGTGAGTTGCAGGAGCAGTCGGCTGTCGTACACGAGGGCATGGTCGCTCAAATGGTGTTCGAGGGGAAGGTGTCGCTACTTCGTCGCTGCGAGACGAAGTTCCGCCGCCACGAGCGCGAGACGCTTGTCTCGGGTCCAGAGTCGCGTGTCCTGCGTCAGGGTGACCGAAGCAAGGAGGTGTGCGTCGATGTATCCGATGCCCTTGCCCATCAGCGCTCGACGCTCGATGAAGCGCAGCGTCTCCTCGTGACTGGCAACGATCGCCGACGGCAGCACCGCGAGCAGATGCAGCACCTCGCGACGGTTTTTCAGATTGCCGCACGCAAGCTCGCCGATGACGAAGGGGTGTGTCATCACCTCCCCCTCCTCCAACGACTCGGCGAGAGCCGGAACCCCTTTCTGCAAGTGGTCGACCCACACCGAGGTGTCGACCAGAATCACGACGTTCGACGCCTCGGGGGTTGCTTGAGCCGCGGGTCGCTCCCGCCGAGCCGAGCGAGTCGCTTCGCACTCTCACGGGCGATGAGAGCACGCAGACCCTCGTGGATCAGCGCGGTTCGTTCCTGAGTGCCCGTGACACGCTGGGCCTCTTCGATGAGCCGTTCGTCCAGATTGATCGTCGTTCGCATTTCAGTCCTCCACGTGATGATACAGAATGCATCATGTGATGCATCTATTCTGCATCACATTTTTCGGCCGACAGGAATGCCCGGTAGCGCGCGGCGGCCTGCTTGACTGCGCGGGTGTCGCGGGCGGTCAGCTCGCGGAACGGCGAGACTGTGATCTCGACGGACGTTCCGCGCAGCACGCGCTTCCAGTTGGCGGCGACGACGCCGTTCACGATGACGACGGGGTTGAGGAGACCGCCGCCGCCGTTCAGGCGTTTCGCGAATGCTGGATCGATGATCGACGTGCGGTCTTTGTAGGCGACGGTGTATTCGTCGAAGGGCGGGAGGAGATGCGTACTGTTGCGCGTCGCGGCGCGAGTCGAGGACGTCGGCGCGCCGGCGAGCGCGATCGCTTCGTTCGCCTCTTTCTTCGTCAGGCCCGTCCACCACATGAAGTCTTCCGTCGTCGCGGGTCCGTGTCCGGCGAAGTAGCGCCGCGCGATCTCCGCGAGCGCTTCGTCGCGCGGCTTCGGTTTCGACGCGGGCAGCCATTCGTCGAGCAATACGAATGTCGGTTGCTTCCCGCGCCGGGCGCCGAAGCAGATCACGCGCTCGTGCGCGAGCGCGAAGAGGATGTGCAGTCCGCGGCTCGCGCTCGTGGAGATGCGCGCGTTCTCGAGGATCGCGTAGAGCTCCGGGCGCGTCAGCGCGTTGCCACCGCGGAGCGCGCGCTCGACGAGCGTGCGGCAGCGACGAATCACGCGCGCGTCGAGCTCGAAGTCGCGCTCCAGCCGCATGCGATGTCGCGAGAGCACGCGCGGCGAGAGGAGCTCGAGCATCCAGCGAACATCCTCCGCGGCGACGAAGTGCAGCGTGCCGCGCATCGGCCAACAGCGGACGATGCTCCGTTGCTCGAGCGCCTTTTCAATGTCGCTCTCGATCGCGTTGCGCGTCCGCATGCCCACCGCCCAAAGCGCGCCGAGGTAGTCCTGCGCCTGCACGGCGCCGAAGTGGGCGACGACGTCATGCGGCGTCGCGAGGGCGTTGCCGGCCAGGAGTTGGGAGTGAAGGCGAAGCGAGATCACGGGCGAGAATCGCCCCTCATCCGCGTCAGCTCCCGCAGTGCATCCTTCCCGATCCAACGCGCCGAGGGCTCCTCGGATTCGATCAGGCGGCGCGACAACTTCACCGCGGCGGCCTTCAGTTTCGCATTGCGTCGGCCGACGCTGCGCAGGGCCCAGCTCACTCCCTTCTTCACGAAGTTGCGATCGTCCGTGGCGGCGCGCTCGATGAACGAGAGGCTCTCGACAAACGGTTCGTCGCCGGCGTTCTTGTCGTGCAGCGCGAGGCTGGCCAGCAGTGCGAAGGACGCGCGCTTCACGAACTCGGCGCGCTTGTCGTGCCACTGCGCGATTTTTGCCCAGGCGTGCGGCGTGCGGTCGAAGAGCTTGAAGCAGAGCGTGTCGACGATTCCCCAGTTGTCGAAGTCGCGGCACCAGCGATCCATCTGCGCAGAGGTGACGCGCTCCGGCTCGTCGACGAACGCCGTGAGCATCCGCGCCTCGTACCAGCCGGTATCCCACAGCTCCGCGGCCAGCTCGTGACTGCGTCCGAGGCGCTTGGCGATCTTCTGGATGTTGGCCATGGAGACGCCGAAGGCCTTGGGCGCGGCGATGCCGAAGCGCGCGAGGTTGTCGAAGTCCTTCTGCGTGGCCGCCTTCTCGAGGAGCGAGAGCGCTTCCTGAACCTGCTTTGCGGACATGCGCTGCATTGTAGATGGCCTGTTCAACGAGCCGCCGTTGCCACTCGGTGAAAAACCAGCGATCCTGAGCGCAACATGAAGCGCATTCCCTCGCTCGACATCGTTCGCGGCGCGGTGATGGTCCTGATGGCCATCGATCACGTGCGCGTTTACGCCGGCGTGCCGGCCGGCGGACCCGATCCGGCGATCTTCTTCACCCGCTGGGTCACGCACTTCTGCGCGCCGATCTTCATCTTTCTCGCGGGGACGGCGGCGTATCTGTACGGACAGAAGGTGCAGTCGCGCGCGGCGCTGGCGAAGTTTCTCCTCGTGCGCGGACTGTGGCTGGTGCTGCTCGAGCTCACCGTGCTCCGCTTCGCGTGGACGTTCAACTTCGACTACGCGAACTTCACCTTCGCCGGCGTGATCTGGGTGATCGGCTGGTCGATGGTCGTGCTCGCGGGTCTCGTGTTCCTCCCCACGCCGATCATCGCAGCGATCGGCGTAGCGATCATGGTTCTGCACAATGCGTTCGCGGGACTGGTGGGCGAATCGCCGTCGTGGTTCGTGAAGGTGCTCTATGCGGGCTGGAGTTTTCCGGCGGGACCGTTCAACGTCGTCGTGCTCTACACGCTCATTCCGTGGATCGGCGTGATGGCGGCGGGTTACGCATTCGGGAAGGTCGTGCGCAATCGCCGCGTGTGCCTCATCCTTGGGATCGCGTGCATCGTGCTGTTCATCGTGCTGCGCGCGACCGGCGTCTACGGCGATCCGCGTCCATGGGACGGCGGCGCGCTGCGTTTCCTCAATCCCGCAAAGTACCCCGCCTCGCTCCAGTTCCTACTAATGACCCTCGGGCCGATGTTCATCGCCCTGCCGCTTCTCGAGAACGCGCGCGGGCGGGTGGCGCGATGGCTCGAAGTGTTCGGGAAGGTACCGTTCTTCTATTACGTGCTGCACATCCCGCTGATTCATCTCATCGCGGTGCTGATCTCGCTCGTGCGGACGCCGGCAAGCACGCAATGGCTGTTCGCAAATCATCCGATGCTGCCGCCGGACGTGCCGCCCGGTTATCAATGGAGTCTGGCGCTGCTGTATCTCGTGACCGCGCTGGTCGTCGTCGCGCTCTACTTCCCCTGCCGCTGGTACGCGCGGGTGAAGGCGGAGCGGCCGCGGGCGTGGATGAAGTTTCTGTGAGACCATCCGCCCCCTATGCCATTCACTGCATTCGACCTTCATCCCGATCTCGTCCGCGGAATCAACGAGCTCGGGTTCAAACGACCGACACCGATTCAGAGTGACGCCATCCCACCGGCCATGACCGGCAAGGACGTTCTCGCGGCCGCGATGACCGGCAGCGGCAAGACCGCGGCGTTTCTCCTTCCGATCCTCCACCGGCTGATGTCCAAGAAACGCGGCACCACGCGAGCGCTGATCCTGACGCCTACGCGCGAGCTCGCCGCGCAGATCGACGAGCATCTGCGTGATCTGGCCGTACACACGCCGCTCTCCGGCGCAGCCATTTTCGGCGGCGTCGGCATGGGGCCGCAGGAACATGCCTTCCGCAGCGGAGTGGACGTGCTCGTCGCCACGCCGGGACGCCTGCTCGATCATTTTCAATATCCCTACGCGAAGCTCGACGGGCTGGAGATCCTCGTCCTCGATGAAGCGGACCGGATGCTGGACATGGGCTTCCTCCCCGACATCCGCAGAGTCCTGAAGCACCTTCCGGTGAAACGGCAGACGCTCTTCTTCTCCGCCACGCTGCCGCAACCGATCGTGCAGCTCTCGAAAGAGATGTTGAAAAACCCGGCCATGATCTCGATCGAGCGGAAGGCGATGCCGGCGTCCGGCATCGCGCAATCGGTCTTTCCTGTGTCGCAGGATCTCAAGTTGTCGCTGCTGGAGACGCTGCTCGAGCGCGGCGAGATCACCAGCGCCATCGTCTTCACGCGCACGAAGCACCGCGCGAACCGCGTCTTCGAGCAACTGGAGCGGCGGAAGGTGAACGTCACCCGCATTCACGGCAACCGCAGCCAGATGCAGCGCACGGACGCGCTGGCCGGGTTCAAGTCCGGCAAATACCGGATCCTCGTGGCGACGGACATCGCCGCGCGCGGCATCGACGTCGAGGCGCTCTCGCACGTGGTGAACTTCGACGTGCCGAACATGCCCGAGGATTACATCCACCGCGTCGGCCGCACCGCGCGCGCGGAGCTGACCGGCGACGCGATCACGTTCGTCGCGCCGGAGGAGGAGAACGATCTCCGCGCGATCGAGCGCGCGATCGGGAAGCGTCTGCCGCGCGTGACCGTGCCGGATTTCGATTACACGCGCAGGCCGGCGGAGAAGCTGGAGATTCCGATCCAGGAGCGGATCGCGGCGATCCGCGCACGGAAGAAGGAAGATCGCGCGCGTGCGGAAGCGAAGGCGCAACGGAAGGCGGGCGGTGCTGCGGCGCCGGCACGACCGCGCGGTTCCGCCCCCGCCCGCCCACCGGGGAGGCGGGCTGAAGCCCGCCCTACGTCGACGCCGTCGAGACCATCGGGACCGCCGCGTCGCCGAAGACCGTAACGTTGGAAGGCCGCCCTACGCCAGCCACTGCGCGAGTTTCGTCCAGCGGCGGCGCGTGCTCGTCGTCGACACCGCCTGGCGCAGCGCGCCTTCCTGGCCCACGATCACGACGAGCCGCTTCCCGCGCGTCACGGCCGTGTAGACGAGGTTCCGCTGGAGCATGATCGCGTGTTGCGTCGTCAGCGCGATCACCACGGCCGGATACTCGGAGCCTTGCGATTTGTGGATCGTCGTCGCATACGCGAGCACGAGATCGTCCAGCTCTTCATCGACATATTCGAGCGCACGGCCGTCGACGTCGACGATCGCCGTCATCGTTTCCGCGTCGATCTCCACGATCACGCCCGTGTCGCCGTTGAACACGTCCTTGTCGTAGTTGTTCACGACCTGCATCACCTTGTCGCCGGCGTGAAATGCGGTGCCGAGGCGCTCGATGCGCGGTGCGTCGGCGCGCGAGGCGCGCGGATTCAGCCGCTTCTGCAGCGCCGCGTTGAGCGCCTCGACGCCCGCCGCGCTGCGGCGCATCGGGCAGAGCACCTGAATGTCGCGCAGCGGATCGAAGCCGAATCGCTTCGGGATTCTGTCTGCGACGAGGTCGACGATGCGCTCCGCCGCGGCAGCCGCGTCGTTCGTGCGCACGAAGAAAAAATCGCCGTCGCGACGGGAGAGCTCGGGCATCCTCCCCTCGTTGATCGCGTGCGCGCTCACGACGATCCGGCTTTCCGCTTCCTGCCGGAACACCTCGGTCAGACGCACCACGGGAATCGCACCGGAGCGAATGACGTCGGCCAGCACCTGTCCCGGTCCGACCGCGGGAAGTTGATCGACGTCGCCCACCAGCAGCAGCGCGGCATGCGGCGGAAGCGCGCGCACGAGCGCCTGCATCAGCATCACGTCGATCATCGACGCCTCGTCGACGATGAGGAGATCGCATTCGAGCGGATTGTTCTCGTCGCGCGCGAACTCGCCGGTTTGCGCATTGACCTCGAGCAGACGATGAATCGTCCGGGCCTCGCGTCCCGTGCTCTCACCGAGGCGGCGCGCGGCGCGGCCGGTCGGGGCGGCGAGAAAAATGTCGACTTCCTTCGTGGCCGCGATCCGCACGATCGAATTCACGATGGTGGTCTTGCCGACGCCGGGACCGCCGGTGATCACGCACACCTTCGAGCGCAGCATCAATGCGATCGCGGCGCGTTGCGACGGCGCCAGCGGCACGTGCGTCTTGCGCTCGACCCATTGCAGCGCCTTCTCCGCGTCGATGTCCGGCCACGGCGGACGTCCGTGCGCGAGCTGCCGAAGCGTCTCGCCGATCACTCGCTCGGCTCTGTGCAGCCACGGCAGGAAGATCGCGTCGCGTTCGCCAAGCGTGTCAACGATGAGGCGCTTCGCTTCGATCTCGAGCGCGATCCCCTCGCCGATGCGCTCGTTTCCGATGCCGAGGAGCTTCGCGCAGGATTCGATCAGGTCGTCGGTGGGGAGTCCGCAGTGGCCCTGCGTGGACGCGTCGAGCAGCGCGTGCGAAAGGCCGGCGCGGATCCGCTCGATCGAATCGCGGGCCAGGCCGAGCTTCAGCGCGAGCGCGTCGGCGGTCGCGAATCCGATGCCGCGGATCTCGCGCACGAGCCGGTACGGATTCTGTTGAATGATCCGCACCGCGTCCGCGCCGAACTGCTTCTGGATGCGGCCCGCGCGCGCGACGCCGATGCCGCTGTCGACGAGGAAGAGCATCAGCTCGCGCGTCGAACGCTGCGCGGCCCAGCTCTCGCCGATCGTCTTCGCGCGCGTCGGGCCGATGCCCGGGAGCTCGCGCAGACGCTCCGGTGTTTTCTCCAGGACCTCGAGGACTTTCTCGCCGAAGTGCACGAGCATCAGATGCGCGGTGGAAGGGCCGACGCCTTTGATTGCGCCGGAAGCGAGGAAGGTCTCGATCTGTGCGCGGCCCTGCATCGGCTGCGGGGCGATCGAGGCGGCGACGAACTGCCGCCCGTGAGCCCGGTCGTCGCGCCACTCGCCTTGCGCGAGGAGGCGTTCTCCCTGCGCGACCGCCGCGAGGTGACCGACAACGGTGACGATCGCGGGATTGTCTCCGCGCGGACGCACGCGCAACACGGAGAATCCGTTGTCGGCGTTATGAAACGTGACGCGCTCGACGACGCAGTCGAGTTCCTCGGCCATGGCGGAATTGTATGTGCCAGCTACTTCAAGAACGCCGAGGTCGTGTTCCCTTCCTGAGAGCCGTCGGGTTGACGGCGAATGTAATCGAACAATTCGCTCTCCTTCACCTCCACCATCTGACCCGCATGAAGGTTGCGGATCACGCTCGGATCGTTCTGCAGAATGCCGCGGATGGAGTTGCCTTCCCATCGGCTCACTTCCACCCACATCCATTCATTCCGTCCGTCATCGGTCGGGAAAGGCGCTTTGACGAGGATCAACTCGCCGGGCGCCAGGCCGGCGTTGAATGCAGTGCGCAACGCGGGCAGGTTCTCGCGTGCCTTGCGGCTGGCCGCGAGAACCGCATCGTCGTGATCGACGAACGTCGTTTCATCGGTAGAACCGAAGAGCGCGTCGAGCATGGCCTCGCGCTTCGCGTGGAAATCATTTCCCTCGTACGCATCGAACGCGACCTCGATGAGGCGGTTATCGGGATCGCCGTCGTCGCGGTCGCCGTCGATGATCAGCAGATGCGCGACACCGGTCCCGTTCTTCTCCAGCGTCGTAAGGTTCGCGTCGCGCAGGGATGCGTTGCGAATCCTGCGAATGTCGAGGTCCAGCGTCCCTCCGCGCCCGAGAAGAGTCCCTTCAGCCAACGCCTGCGAAAGAAGATTGATCGTGTTGCCGACGGGACGCTGGATCGACCAGGGAAAATCATCCATGACGATGTCCGGCAGCCCGAACTTGGCCATGCCGAGGGTGACGGCGCGCGCGAGCTCGCCGTGCTGGTAGATGTGGATCGTGGTGTGGCCCGTCACCTCCGGGATCTCGTCGGTCCACTCGGCCAGCCGGCGCCGCTCCCACTCCTCCGGTGTAAAGACCTCCCTCGTCTCGACATCGAGAAT
>Ga0209382_10000919_pt1 | contig 47611 bp, 36 predicted proteins | sample SoiMetdeltSBSDD5_FD_187599 | JGI IMG/M metagenome (GOLD analysis project Ga0209382, IMG submission 187599) | Bulk soil microbial communities from a Populus tree surrounding site in Tennessee, USA - Soil MetaG P. deltoides SBSDD5 (SPAdes) (version 2) | ecosystem: Environmental > Terrestrial >...
GCGACCGGTGGAAACGACCCGGATCAGTTTTTCTCGCTCTTCGGCTTTCAGATGGACGGCATGTTTTTCATTAGTCATCCGCCCATCTTAGCCGGTACCCTACAACTTAATCAAGTTGGTGTACTAGTTGGAATTTTTTTTAGAATAGTTCTAAAAGGCAGGGCAGAGATACGACTGCTGATGAGTTTCTTTCTTATCACTTCGTTTAGAACCTTGCCTGCAAACGCTGTAGCCTGAGCGAGATCGCCATCTAATCGTTGTTTGAATGTGGCTTCAAATGCCTCGCTAACGCTCTCGAAATCTGACGGAGTGGCGGACTTGGGAATAAGCCCTTCAACTTTGGCGAAGTCCAAGAATTGTCCGACAAGGACAATGTTTTGAATAGTTGTTTTGTCTCTGCCAACCAGATCACCTTGGGCTGTTACAGACCCGTTGACATTAACTCCAATGTTTTGGCTCTTTACTTCTTCTGATGCTGACATAGATTTTGAAAGCCTTTCCCCACTGGCGGAAGTATAGCTGAAAATCTTTGAGGAATATTCTAGCGGAGATTATACAGAGTTCCCAAAGTTCCCCCATTTCCTTCAGTTCCTAGAACTTGCGCTGCTTCTTGCCTACAAGTTCCCAAAGTTTCCTCAGTTCCCTGAGTTCCTTCAGTTCCCGGCTCTTACGCTGCGTCTTCCAAGTCTTCTTTACCCCAACTGAGGGCGCGGCCTTGGCGGGAGAGCAGGAGGGGGCGGGCTTGGTGGGTGATTGCGTCGGGGTTGACGACCACGCGGCGGACGTCGGAGCGGGAGGGGATTTCGTACATCACGTCGAGCAGAGTACTTTCGAGGATCGCGCGCAGGCCGCGCGCGCCGGTCTCGTGCTTGAGCGCTAGATCGGCGGCGGTGTGCAGCGCCTCGTCGCTAAAAACAAGCTCGACCTCGTCCATCGCGAACAGCCGTTTGAACTGCTTAACCAGCGCGTTACGCGGCTGAGTGAGCACGGCCATCAAGCCTTCGTGGTCGAGCGGATCAACGCTGACAAGCACAGGCAGGCGGCCTACCAGTTCCGGAATCAGGCCGTAACGCATCAAATCGTCTGGCGTCACGCGGCGGAGCAGTTCGGCGGGAGTCGGCTTCGGTTTGCCATTCCCTTTGGGCTTGAGCCGCTGGGCAATCACATCCGTTAGACCGACGAACGTCCCGCCGCAGATAAAGAGCACGTTCGTCGTATCAATTTGCAAAAATTCCTGTTGGGGATGTTTGCGCCCGCCGTGTGGCGGGACGTTGACCTTATCGCCCTCAATAATTTTGAGCAAGGCTTGCTGCACGCCTTCGCCGGAGACATCGCGGGTAATGGATGGATTGCCGCCACTCTTGCGCGCGATCTTGTCCACCTCGTCAATGTAAACGATACCCTTCTGCGCGCGCTCGACATTGAAGTCCGAGGCTTGGAGCAAGCGGGAGAGAATCGTCTCCACGTCCTCGCCCACGTAGCCGGCTTCCGTCAATGCGGTCGCATCGGCGATGCAGAACGGGACATCCAGAATCTTCGCCAGTGTTTGTGCGAGCAGTGTCTTGCCGCAGCCGGTCGGGCCGATGAGGAGGATGTTGCTCTTGTCTAACTCCGGATCGTCCGGTCCCGGGCGGTGGCCGATGCGTTTGTAATGATTGTAGACGGCGACCGCCAGCACGCGCTTGGCCTGTTCCTGCCCGACGACGTATTCGTTGAGCTTCTCGTAAATTTCTTTAGGAGGTAAGTTGGGCCGCGGGCTGAAGGAAGCTTCTGTTACTGCCGTCTTCAGGTCCTCCTGCCCAAGCATCTCGTAGCACAGATCAATGCAATCGTTGCAGATGGATACGCCCGTCGGGCCGGCAATCAGGCGCACGACCTTCTCTTCTGTGCGTTTACAGAAGGAACAACGCTTGATGGGATCGGGGTCTTTAGTCATGAAAAAAGGCTCAAGGGGCAAGGACGCAAGGGGCAAGGCTCAAGGGCACGAAGCCTAAGGACTAAGGTAGAAGGTCCAAGGTCCAAGGAAAACCCTTGGTCCTTGGGCCTTGGCCCTTCTTAATCATCCTCGCCCGTTGCCACTCGCGACTTTCTGCGGGGTCTTAAGGACTTCGTCAATCACACCCAACTCGACGGCGACTTCCGGCGTCATATAGAAGTTGCGGTCGGTGTACTTGTTGATCTGCTCGTCATTCAGCTTGGTATGGCGCTTGAGAACACCGTTGAGCAGATCGCGGATGCGCAAGATTTCCTTGGCTTCGATTTCAATATCCGAGGCTTGGCCTTGGACACCGCCCAAGGGCTGGTGCAGGTGAATGGTCGCGTTGGGCAGCGCATACCGCTTGCCGGGGGTGCCGGCGGTAAGCAGGATCGTCCCAAAGCTTGCCGCCACGCCCACCGCGATGGTGGACACCGGCGCCTGGATCATGTTCATCGTGTCGTAAATCGCCAGGCCGGCGTGAACCGAGCCACCGGGGGAATTGATGTAAAGCTGGATGTCCCGTTTCTGGTCTTCATAGTTAAGGAACAATAGCTGAGCGACGATCACATTGGCGATCTGGTCATTGATGGGCGTGCCCAGGAAGACGATGCGCTCCTTAAGCAGCAGGGAGTAAATATCGTAGGCGCGTTCGCCCCGGCCACTGGTTTCAATCACCATCGGAATAAGAGCTTGCGGGTCAATTGGGTTCATGAGTCACCTCCATAGAAAGTAAATAGAAGATTTGGGATGGTCTCGTGACACGTGATGCGTGACGAGTGAAGTTCATTCATCACGTGTCACGCGTCACGGATCACCTTACGAGTCTGTAACCTCTGTCACCGCCGACGTCGTTTCACCTTCCGTTACCGCTTCAGCCGCTCCGGTCTCAGCGCTTTGAGTTTCTGCCGGAGCTTCGTCTTCGGCTGGCAGAGGAACTTCTTCGCCGCGCGCGAGCGCCGCCAGCCGTTCCAGGGCTTTATCGGTCAGCACATCCAAGGCCAACGAACCACGTGCTTGATCGGTGGAAAGCAAGCGCCGCATTTCCGCCGAGCGCTCACCGCCCCAGGGCGCGCTCAGGTGGTTGATTTCTTCTTCTATATCCTCGGCGTTCACTGTGAGTTTTTCCTGCTCGACGACTTTCCCGAGCACCAGCGCGCGCTTAAGGCGCTCTACGGCGCGCGGCTTATTTTCCTCCCGCAATTCTTCCTTGGTCTTGCCCTCGATCTTCAGATAATCGTCCAAAGTCAGACGCCGCTGGCGCAGCCGGGCGTCAAAGTCCTCCAGCATCCCATCCAGTTCTCGCTCAAGAATAACGGGTGGATACTGGACGGTGGACTGTTCGACCAATTGCTCGACCACCTGCTTCTCATAGGCGTCGCCGGAGTCTTCCTCCGCTCGGGTTCGAAGTTCTTCGCGCACTTTGGCGCGCAAGTCCTCCAGGGATTCGTACTCGCCAATTTCTTTGGCAAGTTCGTCGCTCCATTCGGGCAGGGTGCGGCTTTTAACTTCCTTGCAGTTGACTTCAAAATGTCCCAGTTGACCCTTCAAGGAGGAGTTCGGATAGTCCTCCGGGAAGGGCAAGTCGAATTTCCTGGTTTCGCCGGCGCGAATGCCGACGACTTGAGCCGGAAAACCGCGCACCGGCCACTCAGCGTCTTCTTCCAACAGCGCCCCCACATCCTTATCGGCCAGCAAAAAATCAGAAGGGTTTTCGCCTTCATTGATAAACGCATTCACATCCAGGATAGTGACATCTCCCATTGCCGCCGGGCGGTCCACCGGCTCAATGATCGCATGGTGTTCACGCAGACGTTCCAGGGCCTCGTCCACCGCCGTGTCCGCGATGTCCGGCGGGGTGTAGGGAACACGCAGGGCGCGGTAATCGCCCAGGGTCACTTCCGGTCGCAAGGGAATGTTGAACTTGAGCACCATCGGCTTCAACTGCATGTCAGCCAGTTGGCCGGGCGCATACGGCTCAATCTTTTCCTGCTCCAGCGCTGCTTCATAGACTTTCTGCCCCAGGTCGTCTAAGGCCGCCTCATAGATAGCGCCTTCGCCAAAATGACGCAGGATCGTTTCATAGGGGGCTTTGCCGGGACGAAAGCCGGCAATAGGATACTGCTTGGCCAGGCGGCGCGCGGCGGCCTGGAGCGCGGGCCGGACGCGTTCTTCTTCAACTTCGACGGTCAAAGTCAGCGTGCAATCTTCTTGGCGTTGGGTTTCGATTTTCAACTCGGCATCCTTCTGTGTGGGCCGCGTCTTAAATATGCGGCGAGTATAGCATGATGAATGTTGGCACGAGATAAGAAAAGGGTCGGGTCAAACTCTCCATTTGGACAGGTGGGGAAGGAGGGATTTGAACCCTCACGGGTTGCCCCGACGGATCCTAAGTCCGTTCTGTCTGCCAATTCCAGCACTTCCCCGTAGAAGACTCATGACTGCCAATTCCAGGTCACGGAATACGGAATACGCATTACGCATATATTCCGTATTTCGTAGTGCGTGAAGCCCTTTAACACTGCTCTAACAAATGGCTTCTTTATCCATTATATCATTTTGGCGCGAGAACTCGACTTGGTATATGATTTAGCTATGTCAGAGCGACTAAGCGATCCTCAACCCATGCCAGACTCAGAGCTACTCACACCCGCGGGCACTGTCTTGGTGGTGGACGATGAACCGCGCAACTTGGAGGTGATCTCCTACTTCCTCTCGCTGGAGGGTTTCCGGGTGGTGACGGTGGAGGATGGAGAAGCCGCGCTCTCGGCTGTCACGACTGAAGCCCCGGACGTGATCCTGTTGGACGTGGTGATGCCCGGCTTGGACGGTTTTGAAGTGTGCCGGCGATTGAAAGCTCACCCCGCCACCGTCTTTATCCCCGTCGTCATCCTCACCGCTCTGCGCGGCACCTCGGAACGAGTTAAAGGGGCCGAAGCCGGCGCCGACGAATTTCTCTCCAAGCCGTTCGACGAGGTCGAACTGATTACGCGCGTGAAGTCGCTCCTGCGCGTCAAACGTCTCCACGATAAACTCGAGGCGCACACGGTGGAACTGGAACATCGCGTGGCCGAGCGAACGGCCGAACTGCAGCGCGCCCTCGACGACCTCAAGGAACTGGATCGGCTCAAATCCGAATTCATCTCCAACGTCTCGCACGAACTGCGCACCCCGCTCCTGCACGTGAAAGGGTACGTAGACCTTTTGGCCGATGGGGTCCTGGGCGGCTTAACCCCACGACAGACCGAAGGCTTGGGGATTGCACAAGAGGCGATTGAGCGGCTGGAAGGCGTGGTGGAAAACATCGTAGACTTTAACTCGGTGCAGCAACAGCGCCTGACCCTCGAACCCGTCTCCGTCGCCGATGTGTGCCAGAACGTCATCCAAACCGTTGCCCCGCTGGCGACGCGGCGGGAGGTGAACCTGAACCTCATCCTGCCGCCGGATTTGCCGCCGGTCTTAGCCGACCGTCTGGCGCTGACGCGCGCGCTGCGGCATTTGCTGGATAATGCCATTAAGTTCAGCCCGTCGGGCGAATCCGTGCAAGTCAGCGCTGAGAAACAGAAGGCGTTTGTGCGGATTGCGGTGCGCGATCACGGCGAAGGCATCCCCCCGGAAAAACAAGATCAGATTTTTGAACCCTTTTATCAGGCGGATGGTTCGGCGACGCGCAAAGCGGGGGGGTTGGGCTTGGGGCTGGCTTTGGTGAAGATGCTGATGGAAGCGCACGGTGTGCCGATACGCCTGGACAGCCAATCCGGGATCGGCAGCACGTTTTATTTTGAATTGCTCGTGGCGGTGTAACGGCTTAGCTCACCGCGCCCCGAAGGCCGGCGTAGACGATTGGTCGCCGTCCCCGGCGGCCTGCGCAGTGATGGCAATTTCCACCCTCTGGCGCGTCACGCGCAGTTGCTCCAAATGAATCCGGTCATGATCTAGAATCCAGCCCACCATCTCGGCCAGTTGTGTTGGGCCAAAGATGGCATGGCGCGCTGTCCGGCGCCAGATGGCCTCCGGCTGTCCCTCCAGAAATCTACAGATCGCCTCCCGGGCCTGTATAAAATCTTTCAAAGCCGCCGACCCGGACTGAGATTGATAATCGCGCTCCGTCGCCCAGGGATCGGTGTCCGCGGCTGATATGAAAGGGTTCTCGGCCTCGATGACGGAATGCATTCGAGGCAGGTTGACCTCCTGATCAACATCCCGGAGATGGCACACAATCTCAGTCAGCGACCATTCGGTGGCGCCGGGCCGGAGTTTCCACACCGGATCGCTGGCCCCCATTAAAGCGCTACTGACGGCCGCGATGTGCGCGACGAGGAGTACAGGAAAAGCCGTAGGCGGCGGAGGGGAAAGATCGGGCGCGGTGAGCACTGACGGCTGTGCCACACGTGAGGCGTGAGTAATGTGTGAAGTGAGTTAATAGAGTTACGGCGCTTGCAATCGCTCAAAATCTTCATGGCAATGACCACAGCCGACTTCCGGCTCGGCCACGTCCGTGAGCGTCTTGGTGCAGGACGCGGCAACATTCACCCGCCGCCCCAGCCCAGCCCAGGTCTTGACCACCCGCCCTTCCAGCACCAGATTCGGGCAGGCATTCAGGCGCAGCAGCTTGGGGGCGGGGCAATCCCGGCACAGTCCCGGAGTCCATTTTTCACTCGCGGGGTTGCCGTCAATCAGGCGACATTCCTGCTTGTTACGCCCACGATAATAATCGGCGTAAAAGAACTTGCATTCAAAACCGGCGGGAGTGCGCATTTCAAAGGATAAAGGATGAATTAGGAAGGATGAAAAAAACTTTCCACTTTCCACCTTCAGACTTCATCCTTTCTCTCAGACACGAGTTAAGTAGTCCCCCGTCCGCGTATCCACCCTAATCACATCCCCCACATTCACAAAGAGCGGGACCTGAACTTTCAGGCCCGTCTCGGTCGTCGCGAGCTTGTTCGTGCCGGCGGCCGTATCGCCCCGCACCCCCGGCTCGCTTTCCACAATTTTGAGTTCCACCGCCGTCGGTAATTCGACGTCAATTGGTTGATCCTCATACAACGTGAGTTTGACTTCCATGCCCTCTTTTAGATAGTTGACGCTCTCGCCCAGCAGGTCGCTGCTCACCGCCGGCTGATCATAAGTTTCCGTATCCATGAAGTAGTACAAGTGACCGTCATTATAGAGATATTGCACTTGATGATGATCGAGGCGGATATCCTGCACACGATCGCCGGACTGGAAGGTGCGTTCAAGGGTGACGCCGTTTTTTAAGTTGCGCAGTTTGGTGCGGATGGTGGCATTGCCTCGTCCCGGTTTGTTATGGGAGTAATCCAAAACTTTAAAGAGCTGGCCTTCGAGTTCGAACGTCACACCTTTGCGGAGGTCATTCACATCAATCATATCCGGCTTTCCTTAGATTAAGATAAGTCTTGGCTTTCTTCCGGTTCACAAAACGGCGCAGAAAAAACCTGGTTTCCCGTAGGCAGAAACCAGGTTTTTTGATAAAAAGCCTGCGCTGACAGGAATCTTCGGAAGTTCAACGGGATTATAAAGGGCGGCTAATCTTCCGTCAATGCAACGTGACCACCGCGTTGGCAAAAGGGGTTCCGTCGGGAGCGAGGGCAGTCACGCGTGAGCCATCGGGGCGGAAGAGGCCGATTTCTATGGAATAGCAGCCGTCCACCGCCAGCGCTTCCAGCGGCATCCGGCGCACATCGCGGATTTCAGCGCCCGGCGTAAGATAGGGAAACATCAGCATCCGCCCGAGCGCATGTCCATCACCGAGGCCCAGGACATTTCCGGCGCAGTCTAACACGTGTCGGAAGATAGTCGCGTCGGGGTCGGGGCCAAGATACTTCCAGTTGAGCGTGAGGCTAATTTCGTCTCCTTCGATCTGATAGTCCCCGGAGGTGAGGAAGACCTTTCTTTCAAAACCGGCCAGATAACTTGGCGGGGATTGGGCCTGGGCATTTTTCACGGTGCCGGCTTCTTCCAAGGCGATGCCGGCGTTGGAATAGCTCATCACCCAAATCCGATCATAGGTCGGGGCGATCTTGGCCAGGCTCGCCCAATCTTGAATCCCGCCGCTGGAGTTTAAGCTGTGGAGATAATTCGCCATCTTTATCTCGAGGGGTGGAAAGCGGGTGCCCTCAAACACACCCGGAATGCCTGAGTTGATTCGGGCGAGTCCCGGCATACCGACGTAGAGCGGCATGACTTCGATACCTTCATGCTCTAGAGGATACCAGGCTGCCTGATAGGCGAGCCAATCCAGGGGATTAATAATCAGAGACCGTCCCGGCGGATAACGGTGCGCGATGGCCGCGAGTTGCTGAACCGGAGTAAGAGCTACTTGATACAGATTAACTTCTCGCTGGATGAAGAACAGCGGGGGCGCGATCGCGCAAGCCGCCAGGCCTAAAATGAGGGGAGCCTTGAGTCGCAGTCGCAGTTGGCTCAGGTGATCGCCCAGGCAGAAACACACCGTTGCCCACAGCATGGCAGCGCCGGGCGCCAGGGAATACAAAAGCCAGGGGGCCGCGTAAATGTAAGAGAAGTTTAGGGCGAAGGCGCTGGGAGTAATAATGAGCCCGAACCAGCCCAATGCGAAAAGGAGCGCCGGCCATTGGCGTCGGCGTAAAATGATTCCAACCGCGCCCACCAGCGCGAGTAGGGCGATGATCCAAACGGCGTTGGTATCGGAAAGACCAAGCCGCTCAATCAAAAGCGGCCGCGTCACAATCTGAAAAGGATACGTCCAACCCTGAGTAAAGAACGCCAGGCTGGCCCCAATCGAATCCCATCCCACCCAAACCAGCGGAGACTGGCTTTTAGGCACCATCATCCGGACGAGCACGAAGAGCAGGCTGGAAAGCGTCCACAGGCCGAGGCGCCATTTAGAGCGCCAGGCAAACGGCTGATCGCTAATCGTCAGCGCGAGACTTGCCAACCCGCCGGCCATGATCCCGGATTCATGAACGTAGGGGGCCAGCGTCGTCAAAAAAAGTGTCAGGAGGAACCAACGCTCTTTTGGGCTTTGGAGGAATTTCAACGCGACCGTGACGGCGCTGAGGCTGACAAGGGTTACCGCCGGATGAAAGAAGGCCGCATTCGAAGCGACGGCGATAACCGCGAAGGGATAGGTCACGAATAAGACGGACGCGAGCCACCCCGCCACGTTGGCGAGCCGGGTAGCCGAATGGTCAGGCTGCCCGATTAAGATGAAATGGCGCGTCAAGCGCCCGACCAAGACGCCATTGACCGCCTGGACGACGAGCACAGCGGCGTGGAAAAGAAACGTCGGGGCCGGCGGAAATAAGGCCAACCCGATTTTCCACAGAGTGAAGACTACCGGACGGTAATGCGGAAAGCCGGAAATATTCGTCCAGATTTGAAGAAACGTGCGCGTGGTGAGGAATTCAAAGTTGGGGATGTCGTCCCAGTAAAAAGGGAAGAAGAGCGCGCGCCAATACAGCGCGAAGGTGAGTAGGAAGGTGATGAACCACGGAGACCCAAGTAGCCGGACGAGATTCTCTCTGGAGGGTAAGCCAATCCGTAAAACGCGGGTCTCCGTTTTTGGTGTGTCCAGCGTGGGGCTAGCCGCCATCAATCCCTCACGCTCGCCGCGCCGTCTCGGCGCGGGGGATTGACCGCCGTCCTCGGCGGCTTGAGCAGTTATCCCCCATCAATCCACCGGGCAGCTTCTTTAGCTAATTGCGTGAGGGGAGCGGTTTTCACGGTGCAGCTTGGCAATGAATCGAGAAAAATCCGGCCATAGTTTTTGGTGAGGATGCGCCGATCGAAAATGGCGACGACCCCGCGATCACTCCGCGAGCGGATGAGCCGCCCGAAACCCTGCCGGAACCGGAGCACTGCTTCCGGGACGGTGTACTCGGTGAACGGATTCTCAAACGTTTCGCCGCGGCCGGCAATGATCGGGTCGGTGGGCACGTCGAAAGGCAGCTTAACGATGACGAGCACCGAGAGCGCGTCGCCCGGCACATCCACCCCTTCCCAGAAGCTCTTCGTCCCTAGCAGCACCGCGCCTTCGGAACTCTTAAACGAATCGAGCAGCGCCGTGCGGGAAGCGCCATCGCCTTGATCGTACACCTCGACGCCGGCGCGGGTGAGCGGATCACGAATGGCTTCAGCGGTTGGCTTAAGGCCGCCCACACCTTTATAAGAGGTGAATAACACCAGCGCGCGGCCACGCGTGGCGGTGCATAAACTGATGAGACCCTTTTCGATGGCTTTCTGATACGCCACCTTCTCTACCGGTTCGGGCATGTCGTTGACCAGATACAGCAGCGTCGAACTTTCGTAATCGAACGGCGAACCGACGGCGATTTCATCCGCTTCGTCGGCGTTCAACCGGCCTTTGATATAGTTGAACTCGCCGGCGGTCGTCAGCGTGGCCGAGGCCATGACGACCGATTCCTTGGCGCGCCACAAATGTTTTTCGACCAGCGGCCCCACGTGCAGCGGCGCGGCGTGCAGCGAGACGCGCTCGCCATCCGGTTGCACCTGCGCCCAGTAAATCATCGTCGGGTCGGGCTTCAGGATCAGGCCGTGGATATTTTCGACGACCGCGCCGAAGTGCCGGGAGGCGGCGCCGGCTGCGGAAACCAAATCCTCGCGCTCCTCAATCTCGTATTGTTCGAGTTCGGTCAAGCCGCGACTCAGCCGGTAAGTTGATTCGGCTAACGCGGTGAGCACCTCTCGCAGTTCATCCCAACTAATTTCCAAGCGTTCCCAATGCGGCTGTGTCCGCGTCGCCGGGACAATCCGCACGTGCTGTGTGTACTCACCAATGCGGTTGCCTTCGCGCTGTTCTTCCAGGAACGTAGTGACTTCTTCAAAGAACTGCCGCGCCAACGCCATCGCCGTTGAAGCGCACTCGTAGGCATACTCTACTTCGCGATCCAAGACCATGAAGGGTTCGGGGGGCAGTGCGTCGCGCGTGTTGCTGATGATTTGTCCCAGCAGCCCGGCGTTCGGCCCGCCCAAGTCTTTCAGTTGTCGCTCCAAGTCCGTGCGATTAATTTGGAAACTCAGCCCGTCGGTCGTGGCCGTTTCCAGATGATGCGCCTCGTCCACGATCAGGTAACGGTAGTCGGGCAGCACGCGATTCTCGGCGGCGATGTCCGCCAGCAGCAGCGCGTGATTGACGATGATGACGTGCGCCGCCTCCGCCGCGCGGTGCGCGCGGTAAAACGGGCACAGCCCCTGCATCTTGCTCTGGCACATCTCGGTCGTGCAGTTTTCATCCTCCGCCGAAAGGCGCAGCCACGCGCCGCGCTCGTTGGGGCCGGACAACGTCAACTCGGCTGTGTCCAGCGTGTGATTGTCTGAGGCCTGACCATCCGCTTGGAGGCGCGCTTGCGCCTCGTGCAGCCAGACGAGCACTTTGGCCAACACGCGCATTTCTTCCGCGCTCTTGGGCCGATGCTTGCGCATATTTTCCAGGCGGCGCGGACACAAATAGTGGCTGCGGCCTTTGAGGACGGTCGCGCGGAAGTTCAAGTCCAGCGCGTGCTGCAAGTCCGGCACGTCTTTGTGGATGAGTTGATCCTGCAAGTTGACGGTGTTGGTGGAGATGACGACGCGCTCGTTGTTTTGCAGCGCCCACTGCGCGGCTGGGATGAGGTACGCGACACTCTTCCCGGTTCCCGTCCCGGCTTCCACCATCAAGTGGTGTCCCTCGGAAAAGGCGCGGGACACGGCGCGCAGCATCTGCACTTGCTCGGAACGAAACTCGTAGTTCGGGAAGTGTTTGGAAAACGGTCCGGCGTGTTCGAGCAGCGCCGCCATCTCATCCACGTCCAGCGGTGTGATTTCCTTTTTGGGTTGGAGGGGGCGCTCGGTGGAGCGAGAGGCCGCAAACAAATGCCCGTCGCCGCGCACCTTTCGAGCCGCGACTTTTTCTTTGGATCGAGCGCGCAGCGCTTCCTCAAAGATCAGGCGCGCGCCCCAATCCACCTCCTCGCCCAACATCACGATCTCAGCCAGCATTTCTAAGGGGAGTTCGAGCGCTTTTTGGACGAGCGCATGATACGCGCCCACGGTCACGCGGCAATCGTCCAGCGCGCGATGCGTCGCGGGCAGGGTGATGCCCAATTCTTTTCCGAGCGATCCCAAATTGTAGCGGCCAACCGTGGGGAGCAGCACCGAGGCTAGATCATAGGTGTCGAGCGAGTCGTTATAGCGGAGCACGCGCTTAGCCCGCAGAAACGTCAGATCGAATTTGATGTTGTGCCCGATGATCGCGCAATCGCCGACGAACGTTTCCAGTTTGGGGAGGACGCTGCTGAGGAGCGGCGCGTTTGTCAGCATCGCGTCGCTAATGCCGGTGAGCTGCGTGACGAACGGCGTGAGCTTGCGGCCAGGATTAACGAGCGTGGAAAATTCACCTTCAATCCGGTCGCCTTTGAACTTGATCGCGCCGATTTCGATGATGGCGTCGCGTTCGGCCTCCAGGCCGGTGGTTTCTAAATCAAGCGCGATGAGTGTTTTAACAGCCATGGGGTAGGAAACAATTAATGCGTGATGCGTGACTGTGGTTTCTGAAAAATGTTGTCGGGATTATAGCATGTGAAGTGAACGATGAGTGAAACGTGACGCGGGAGACGTGATGCGTGGGAAGCGGCGAGCTAATCCAATTGGGTTGAGATAGACTATAATCACTTCGCCAGCGTAAACCGTAAAATTAACCTGAAAGGGAGTAAAACCGCAACTTTATGAACGACCGTTGATAGAGGAGAGTAACCAATGAGGACCAAGCGACAATTCATTGCAGTTAGTAGTATTTTGATGATAAGCGTATTTGCTATGGCGACTAACGGGTGTGGGCCCGGGCAGTTATTTGGCCCTACCTTTACTCCAACGTTTACAGCGACCAATACACCAACCAACACTCCAACCAGCACTCCCACCAGCACACCTACTTCGACTCCAACGTTAACAAATACACCTACACCGACATTCACCCCTGGGATTGGTGTGCCGGTTATTGTTGGTGATTGGACCATAAGAGTTCTCGAGGCTAGCCAAATAACAAAAATTATTTCAGATTTACTTGATGAGTGGACGCCAAAGAATGGATATGCATTTTTGGTCTTACATTTAAGAATCAAATCTCAAAAGGATAATACTCTAAGCGATAGCGATTTTGTAGTTCAGGATGAAGAAGGAAATGTGTACACATTATCTGGTATGAAGTACCTTAGAAAGTCATTGTTTATAAATGGAAAGGATTTAAGCAAATATTATGGCACAATCTTCTCAGTTTATATAACTACTGTAAAAGGTGGTAATGAAGTTGACGACGGTTTCGTATTTCTCATAAAAAAGAACGCAATTAGCCAGAACTTGCAATTTAGATTTAAAGAATCTCCATCAATACCATTTACCTTATCACAATAAACATGATTATCATGGGGATGTGGAACAACTGCTGGTGTAATGGATACCGATAACTACAAACGGAAAAACATCGAGTTGCCCAACCACCGAGTTGAGTTCGTTGGGATGGATTCTCGCGATAAAAATGGTTTGTTAGTATCTCGGAAGTTGTTGCGCTTCATTCCCAGCAACTCACTCACGCTGAAGCAGCCAGGCTTATAACATGCAGGCCGCAGCTCAACGGTTAGAGCATTGCTCCTATAAGGCGCAGGTGGCTGGTTCGAGTCCGGCCGGGCCTACTCTTGCTGACTGTTCACAGCTTCAAGAATCAAAGTAATGATCGTCGGAGAAAGTACTCCCTCCATCGCCACTTCTGAATCGTGCAGATCGTTTCCAGCCACGCGGCTCTTCAGTTGGCAGCGGATTTTGTAGCGGATGTAACTGATGGTAGATGTTTTATCCGTTACATCTGTTACCCCATCCGCTGCTAACCCCAAAGGATAAATCTCTCTTGAGCCATAACGTGCCCGCCGCACATGTGATTAGCATGGAGGCCCTATGCCAGACACCTCAGAACTCCAGCAACTTCTTGATTTCACCCAGGAGGACCTCGCAGCCAATCGCGTAGGCCAGGCGTCTCCCCGCCAAATCCAACGCTGGGAAGCCAACCGGCAAGCCACGCTCGAAACACTGGAGCGTGGACCAGGCGCGCTGCCTGCCATCCTCACGCTCGTCTACCTGGTCATCCTCGGCGGGGTGGCCGTCGCCTTTTTTTACTCCGGCGGATTTCACACCCTGCAAGTTGCTTTAGGCGCTCTCGCGCTTCCGGTGTTGGCGGCCTTAGGCTTCGTCCTGCTGCTGTTCGTGGGTTTGATTCCCTTTCAGGTTCGCCGCGCCATACAGGCCCAACACGCGCGATTGGCCGCGCTGCCGCCGGTTGCTTCCCTGCCCATCGAGGTGGTCGCGGGCGCGGTCAAGACCCGCAGCAGTTACAACGACACGACCAATAGCTATTGGTATGACGTGTGCGTGGGCGGAAAAACATTCTCGGTAAGCAAAGCCGTGATGAACGCTTTTCAGTCAGGGAAACCCTATCGAGTGTACTATCGGACCGAGGGGCGCACGCTTCACTTGGTCAGTGTAGAAGCGTTGGATTAAACCTATGGCGACTAAAAAGCGGTTTGTCCTGTGCATTGATAATACTGGCTATGAAGCGTCGCTGATTGTCAGGAAAATGTATGAGGCCCTCCCCGACAGACAAGCTAAACGAGATGATCTTATCCGCGTGATAGACGAGAGCGGTGGTATATTCTGTACATAGGTTATTATGCAGAACTAGGCTAACTACCCCATTAAAAAGCCAATGGCTGGTTAAGTTATAATTAGCCTGCTCTTATAAAATTGCCCAATTTTTCGAATTCCAGGCTTGCCGGCGTCAATTATAATGTCGGATATTGCGTGTTCTATTGCAGCCAGCAGGAGAAAACATGGTTATGATTAATAATGATGAAATTCCGTGTCCATTTTGCGGAGAGGCGATCAAAGCGGCCGCGAAAAAATGTCGTTTCTGTGGAGAGTTCCTTGAAGCTGGGTTGACTCATAAAGACATCCTCGAAAAATACAGTGCTGAGAAGGCGGCGATGGAGGCGGCTCGAACTCAGGTTGCCGCTGCAGCTCCCACTCCAGCCGCCCAACCGCTAGTGGAAACCGAGGCAGCGTCCCCTCAACCGGCAGCGCCGGCCTCGATAGCCCAACCCTCCGCGGAGGTTGCCACGACAACTTTTGAAATTGTCGCGCCAGGGACGGGGGCCGTGCCCGACGCAGAAAAATCTGGTGAGGCGCAAGTTGTCTTATTAGCTGGACTTCACCAGCAAATCGAACAACTTCCGGATTCGCCTGACCGAGCCAAGTTGATCGAAATCTTGAAAGCGCTTGAATCCAAATCCGACCCGAAAGACGAATCTGAAATAGAACAAATGATAAAGAACGTCGCCAATCTGGCTCCGGATGTGGCGGAGGTTGCCATCAGTACCTTGATTAATCCAGCCAGCGGTGTCACCACGCTTATTCAGAAAGTGGCAATCCGGGTGGTGAAGAGCAATAAAAAATAAAAACTGAATTGGCTCCCGGATCGGGCAGGAAAAAGCTCAGACACGCTGGACACCTGGGGAAAAAAGGGGGTGATTTTATGGGCTTTTTCCTTATGATCTCCTGGCACAGGAGATTTTTTGAAGTGGCAAAATGCGCCGTCTGGAGAACGTCATGGCAGATCCGCTATATTTTCAATGGCAGAACGAAGTCTTGCTCAAGACCATTTACCCGTTGCGCGAGAAAAAATTGCGCGATTTTTTGGTCTATTTTGCTGAAATTGACATTTGGGGACAATACAAAGATAAGACTCCCGGCGATCTGGCAGACGAGATCAAGCAATACCATGAAGGGCAGGCCCAATTGATTCTGGAGGCCTACCGTCACTATGCCACCTGGCGTGATTACTTTTTAATCCCGGATGTGCGCGCGGAGTATGCCGCCCAATTTAACCCGCTGGATGAAGAAGAACTGACCCAGATCAACAAACTGCACGCCACCTTCATCAGGTATTTGCCCAACACCCTTAAAAAAGGCAGCGCGCGGAACTTTGTCTCTGGGCAAGAAGGCTTGTGGGTGAATCATCGTCAGGACGTTCGGCGTTTGACTGATTTGCAGAAGCGCCGCGTGGAGGCGATCGCCCCAGACCATCCCAAGCGCCCGGCGGAAATTGAGAAACTGAAATTGATGCAACACGCCACCAGCGGCATGGTAGATGAAGAACTGATCAAGCTGCGGGCCTTTATCAAAGCCCTGGCAAAAATTGAACCACGCCAACAGACCTTAATCAAAGCCCAAGCTACCGGAGGCTGGCGCAAGAATGCCATTGACCGTAAACTGCTCCCCCTGCGCGACAAATTCGCAACATTGAGCGCCAATTTCAAGACACTCGAAGATAATCTTTTGCGGCTAAAAAATCCACCCGATTTAGCGGCCTCGCAAGCTTGGTTTTCCACAGCCGATTTGGCGGCGCAAATTCGGGTGCAATTCCCACAGGCCGATGATGTATTTTTGACAAAGCTCAAGGGCTTCCGCCAGGCCATGCTCGAAGAACAAGGCAACCTCCACAACCCAAATGTCAAACTGCGCTCACTCAAAAATTTCTCGGCAAAGTGGAACACCGAGCGAAAAACGATGGAGCGCGAAGCCGAAACATTGGCAAAGGCACTCGCCTCTATGCCGGCTGACCAACCCAAACGTGCCGAACGCGAGGCGCGTCTCAAGCAACTGCGCGAGACCCAGATTCCCGCGCTAGAGCAAGAAATCAACCAGTTGGGCGATCTTTGCATTGCCCTTGAACTGAGCTTCACACCCAAAGCCGAAGCGGACAAGGTGATGGCCGTAAAGGAGCAGGAAAAAGCCAAGGCGGAGAAAAATCTTTCGGCGGCCAAAGGCGAAATCGGGGCGCTCGAAACGGAACTGGCTTCGGTCGAAGCCACCCTGAATGCTGACGAAGAGAAATATCTAACGGAATACGTCTCCACCGCTGAGGTCACCAACCGAGACATTGCCCGGCTCAAGGTAGAACAATACCAAAATTCGCTGACTGGCAAAGGGCAGTACGAATTGCTCGAGGAGATTGTCCAGCGATTCATCCAAAACCCGCAGCGTTTCCCGCTCTGGCTGCAATATATGACCGTCCACTTTTCGGGAATGCGCTATAAGAGCGCACACGGCTCTTGGGCTGACCCGCGTGATTTTCTGGTCCGTTGGCACAGTCTGCACGTTGAAAAGGAGTTCGGCCTCCCGGATCATGCGACGGTGGAACAGCACTGCAAAGAGAAGGTTGCCCAATACGAAGGCGATCAAGCCCCAGCGCTGGCCCACACCACGGACAAAAAGTGGCAAAGCAAACGCGATAACAACCTCAACGGTATGAAAACGGGCGGACCCAAGACCCGGCGCGCTGCGATTTTGGCCTTGTTGACAGATGAAATTGCTTATGACTTCAGGCAACTGAGCGACGCTGACGTATTGAATAGGTTGCTGGGGATGAAAGATCAGTTCCCCGGCTGGTTGTGGAAAGAATTGCTGATGGTGACCAATCTCAAGGTCAATCTTGTCAACGACCTGAACTGGGAAAAACTCACCCGCGAAGAAGAAGCTGAGAAAGGCGCTGTCAAAAGCGGCGAACTGCGCGAGCTGGTTAATAAGTGGCGTGAATCCTATACCACCGGCTGGCGCGAAGAACATGCCCGCTCACACCGCTTGATTGTGACCCGCGCCGTCTGCAATGAGACGGCCGAACATTGTCAGCACCTGCGCGGTCACAACCCACCCGGCGGCCTGACCGCCAAGGCCCCCTGGTATTTGAAAAATGAAAATGCCGGCAACCTGCCGGGAAATCCGCTGCCGTACTTTATGAAACCTCGCAACGTTGAAGACTTTACAACGGGCGCAAGCATTTTGTGGGTGCGTTTTGTGGAGGAGGAATACAGCCCGTGGCGGGTGGCCAACCCGTTGGTGACAAAGGGCGGCGATACCTTGCTAGCCCCTGAACTACGCGGCCAGTCACCGGCGGGTTGGACATATCAAGAAGCAGAGATAGTGAAGCGTAAACGCTCGTCCGTAGATGAAAACCAGAACCCGGTAGATCAGGAACAATGGTTGCGCTGGATCCACGAGGCGACGGTTGCCGAAGTCGGCGAAACCGCCGAGGGGCCGGTGGTGCTGACCTACGAAACCGCCCTCCCCGATGACGACCCTGGCCAGGCCGCAATTGGCCTGTTCAAGCTCTCACAGAGTTTTGCGCTCGGCGATGGCGCCGAAGATAATTATCATCGGGCCTTTGTCGGCTACCTGCCTGAAGGCCAATTGCCAGTAGAACACCTTGAAGAGATGCTCGATTGGAACAAAATCCTGCGCCGCGAGGTGCTTCCCCCGGCAGAGATGGAAGCGTGGCGTGAGAAATATATCCGCAGTCAGCGGGCCAAAGCGTAAAGAGTCGCCCACCTTGCCGCTGCTGAAACGGAGCGTTAGCCCTCTGTCTTTGAAATCTCTGAAGAGGATAGCCAAAAAGCGGCTACAAACATTCGCAAACACAGCCTAACTTTCGAGTTGGCTTGAGAAGCCTTTTTTGACCCATTCGTTTTGCTGGTTCGAGTCCAGCCGGGCCTACTCTTCCTCACGCCTCGCAATTTCAAGAATCAAAAACAGGAAATATCCCTCATGCTCGAATCCATTGGCCTCAGTCCTAACCGCCGCTTCCTCACAACTCAAAGCGGAGAGCCTTTCTTCTGGCTCGCGGATACCGCCTGGGAATTGTTCCATCGGCTGAACAAGACCGAGGCGGAGAAATATCTTGAAACTCGTCGCTGGCAAGGGTTTAACGTCATTCAAGCTGTGATCCTGGCTGAAATGGATGGGCTGCACACGCCCAATGCGAACGGGCACCTTCCTCTCAATGGGGATGATCCAACCCGGCCAAACGAATTCTACTTTCGCTATGTGGATGACATCATTCGCCTGGCTGTCGAAAAGGGACTCTATATTGGCTTGCTGCCGACTTGGGGCGATAAAGTCCATGCCGGGTTATGGGGAACTGGGCCGGTTATCTTTAATGTAGAAAATGCGCGAGCGTATGGAGAATTTCTTGGTCGGCGTTATCGGGACGACACGAACATCCTGTGGATTTTAGGCGGCGATCGCCCGGCCGAGGGCTACGAGTCATTCTGGGCGGCGATGGCGGAGGGGATTGTCGCGGGATTGGGCCGTCCTGAGCGGAGCGGCGCGCGCCCTTCGACTTCACTTCGTTCCGCTCAGGATGCGCGCCGCGTAGTCGAAGGGCCGTTGTTCACCTATCATCCGTGGGGTGGGGCGAGTTCATCGGCGTGGCTGCATGCGGCAGAGTGGCTGGATATGAACATGTTGCAATCCGGACACATGCTGCTCGATGCGCCCAACTGGGAAATGATCACCGCCGATTACCTGCGCGAACCAGCCAAACCGGTCTTGGATGGTGAGCCGAATTACGAGGACCACCCGATAGATCCGTTTTCACGCCAGTGGCAAGCCGACTTCGGGCGCTACACGGATTACGACGTGCGCAAACAAGCCTATCGCGCGGTCTTCGCCGGGGCGTGTGGGCATACCTACGGACATCATTCCATCTGGCAGTTCTGGACTTTGCAGCGCGAACCGGTCAATTTCCCCATGCCAACGTGGGATGAAGCCATCCTGAGGCCGGGCGCGACGCAACTGATTCATCTCAAGCAACTGATGCTCTCGCGTCCTTTCCTTAGCCGCATTCCTGACCAAACCATGCTCCCGGATTTGCCGGAGATTCCGCCACCGAATAAGAATGAATACTTCAATTCCCTGCGCGCAGCGCATCCGCGCGCCACGCGCTGCGCCGAGGGAACCTACGGAATGGTCTATTTCCCGCAAGCGGAACAAAGTCTCCGGGTGGATTTGGGTCGTCTTTCAGGCCGAGTGAAAGCTTGGTGGTACGACCCGCGTAATGGCAAAGCTTACGTTGCGGGTGAACATCTCAATGAAATTGTGCAATTTACTTCCCCCATGGCGGGGCCGGATTGGGTGCTTGTGCTGGATGCTATGGCAAATGATTTTTCTGCGCCGGGTCAGGTTTTGTTGGATGCTGTACCGTAGGGGCCTGCTCACTTTGAAGAATCAAAAAACCCCCAGGCGTAAGCCTGGGGGTTTTTGTTTAGGTCTGCGGTCTTGGGTTAGCGTTTCACTACGACGTTGGTAGCTTGCAAACCCTTGGGGCCTTTTTCGATAGAAAACTCGACTTGCTGGCCCTCTTCCAGGTTGCGGTAGCCCTCACCTTGAATCGCCGAGAAGTGGACGAAAACATCTTCGCCGCCTTCACGGGAGAGAAAGCCATAGCCCTTGCCCCCATTGAACCATTTGACCGTGCCGGTAACGCGTTCTGACATTATATTTGCCTCCTTTTGGCAAAAAGAAAAACAGTGTGAGGCCCCAAGTTTGTTCCAGTGAAGTGCCCGGTGGCTAAAACAAAACGGCTCACGCAATCAACCGTGAGCCGCCGTCGTTTACTTCCAACTTGAACTGACTGGTATCCTACGCTCGACAGGGTAGCACGTGAAGGGAGATGTGTCAATAGTTAAACCTCCGGTAATTATTCACATCTCGGTGTTCTCCGTCCGCGCCGAGCGCACCGTCGTGGTGCGCATCGGCGCGTGCGGGGGACAGGGATGCCCCCGCCGAGCCGACCTTCGTGGCGCGGCGAGCAGATGTGGCAATCATCCGTTCAACTGGTCACCCGATTGGCGGTGTGATAGATTCATCCCATGAAAATAGTTATCCCCGGCGGTACCGGACAAGTCGGAACGCTTCTGGCCCACACTTTCCATGCAGCGGGTCACGAGGTCGTTGTTCTCAGCCGGAAGCCAAGCGAGGCTCCCTGGCGCGTCGTGACTTGGGACGCTGCCACATTTGGAAATTGGGTGGTTGAACTCGAAGCCGCCGAGGTTGTCATCAACTTGGCTGGCCGCAGTGTCAATTGCCGCTACACTGCCGAGAATCGGCGGCAGATCAAAGAGTCGCGGGTCAACTCTACGCGTGTGGTAGGCGAGGCGATTGCGCGCGCCGCTCAGCCTCCGCGGGTGTGGTTGCAAGCGAGCACTGCGACCCTCTATGCTCACCGCTTCGATGCGCCCAACGATGAAGCGAGCGGCCTCCTCGGCGGCTCGGAGCCAAACGTGCCGGACACCTGGCGCTTCAGTATTGATGTAGCCACGGCTTGGGAGCGCGCCGCTAACAAGGCCGTCACACCTCACACGCGTAAAGTGCTGCTCCGCTCAGCTATGACGATGAGTCCGGATCGGGGTGGTGTGTTCGATGCTCTGCTGGGCCTCGTACGCGTTGGCCTTGGCGGGCAGTCCGGCAATGGCCGGCAGTACGTCTCCTGGATTCACGCGCAGGACTTTGTGCGCGCCATTTTTTGGTTGATTGAAAATGACTCATTCGAAGGGCCGATCAACTTAGCTGCGCCCAACCCGGTCCCGAATGCCGAGCTAATGCGAACTCTCCGCACTGCCTGGGGAATCCCCATCGGGCTTCCCGCAACTGCCTGGATGTTAGAGATTGGAGCCTTCTTTCTGCAAACCGAGAGTGAACTGATCTTGAAGAGTCGGCGTGTCATCCCCGGCCGGCTCTTGCAGTCCGGATTCACCTTCCAGTTTCCCACCTGGGCGGAAGCCGCGCGTGATCTGTGTGACCGATGGCGAGAAATGAATCAAGGCTCCCAAACGTAACAGCTAGTACCCTCTTGGCTTGTCTGCGATTAGTGCGCATGATATGATCGTGCTAATCCCATAAGCAAATATAGTTTCAATTTAACCTTAATCTAAGATGGGATTGTTTGGGTGTTCCAGCGCTGGTAGCGTGGAGTACCTATACACACCGTAACCGGACACGCGCGACTTCTGGGGAAGGGGTTCTAACTATGTCCCGTAAAAATTTACTAGTTGGATTGTGCGTCGCAGCGATCGCGAGTGGGCTTGCGCTCGTTATTGGTCCGTCTCCCAGCTACGCCATGCCCAGCCTCACCTTAGCTCTCAGCGTCAATAGCACTGCTGATGCTTCAGATATTAATCCCGGCGACGGCGTCTGTGAGACGGCGTCCGGGAATGGTGTCTGCACCCTGCGCGCCGCCATTCAAGAGACGAATGCCTATTTAGGCAGTGACAGCATCACGTTGCCAGCGGGTACCTACACGCTCTCGCTTGGCATGCTTAGCATTACGGACAACCTGACTTTAAATGGCGCCGGGGCAGCGACGACGATTGTGGATGGCAACGGCAGCGTAACCCAGGCGCGTGTGTTCGAGATCACTGCTGGCGATACCGTCACCCTGAGTAGCCTCACAATCCAGAATGGGTACGCTACTGGACTGACTGGCGCCGGTGTCTTGAACGCGGGGGCCTTGACGATCACGAGCACTACTATCGCCAATAACACCGGTAATGGGATCCAGAGCAGCGGTACCTTGACCGTGACGAGCAGCAGTGTTCTTACAAACAGTAGCGGCGGTATTCGGAATGTGGGCACGGCCTTGACTCTGACAAATAGTACCGTGGCGAATAACAGCAACCCCGGCGTTGCCACTACCGGCGGTACGTTGACGATCACCGGTAGCACGCTCTCAAACAATATCAGTCAGCCGGGGGGTGGTGGTCTACTGATTGGTGGTGGCCAAGTCACCATCAGCCAAACCTCGATCCTTTCCAACACGGCCATCATGGGGGCTGGGATGTGGGTTCAGGCGGGCACTGTGCAAATTGAGGGGAGCATCATCTCGGGTAACCTGGGGCCGATTATTACCGGTTTTGGAGGAATAGCCGCCGGCTTCATCATTGACACGGCGGCCACAGTGATTATTACCGGCAGCACGATAGCCAATAACAAAGTGGTGACGTCTGGCGGCCCTAATGGTGGTGGTTCGGGGGGCGCTATGGTCAATTACGGCACTGTCATGATCACCCAAAGTACTATCACCGGCAACCAGGCTGATGTCCGAGCCGCCGGACTTTACAACCAGGCCAGCGGCAAGCTCTCAGTGAATCAAAGCACCTTCTCGGCCAACACCCTCGGTGGGATTGGCGGTGCGCTCTACAATCAGGGCACGCTCACGGTCACCAACAGCACTTTTGACAGCAATAATGCTGGAATGGCGACGGGGCTTTATAACATTGGCGGCACGGCCAGTATTAGCGCCAGTACTTTCAGCAACAACAGGGGTGGAGGGCTTTACAACACGGCTGTTATGACAGTCACCAACAGCACCTTCAGTGGCAATCTACTGCCGAATGGTGTCAGCGGTCCATCTTCTCTCGGCAGTTCGCTCTTAACTCAGGGGGGAACAGCCAGCCTGAATAATGTGACGATTGCGAACAACTACAGCTATGGCGTCTATCAGGGAGCGGGGGTGGTCAATGTCAAGAACAGCCTTCTCGCCGGGAACATCTTTGATTGTGCCGGCTCCCTGACCTCCGGCGACTACAACCTGATCCAGGGCGCGTCCGGCTGTACCATCGTTGGAACGACCACGCATAACATCACCGGTATGAACCCGTTTTTAGGGCCACTGCAGAATAATGGCGGCGCGACGTTCACTCATGCGCTTCTCTCAAGTAGCCCGGCCATTGATGCCGGCAACCCGGCGGGCTGCATGGACTATTCCGGCCAACTGCTCACCACGGACCAGCGCGGCGTCGTGCGCCCCTACAGTTGGGCCTGCGACATCGGCGCTTTTGAGTCGCCCTACTCAGCCCCAACTCCAACTCCGACTCCCTCGCCTACGCCGACCAATACACCCTTGCCGCCAACCAATACGCCGACTCTGACAAACACGCCCACGCCGACGAACACGCCGACGCCAACTCATACGCCAACCGACACATCAACTCCCACCGACACACCAACGGATACACCCACACCCACTCACACACCGACCGACATGCCGACTCCCACCGATACGCCAACCGATACAGCGACGCCCACTGACACGCCGACGAATACGCCCACACCCACTCACACACCGACCGACACGCCGACTCGCACCCACACACCAACGGATACACCCACGCCAACTCATACGCCAACCTCCACCCCGACGCCGATGCTCTCGCACGTTGGAGACCTTGATGGTTTGCTCATCCCCGACGGAAACAAGTGGAAAGTCCGGATCACGATCTCAGCGCATGACTTGGGCCACAACCTACTTACCGGCGTTACCGTCAAGGGCAATTGGAGTGGTGGATACAGTGGTGTCACCGTCTGCACGACCAACGCGCTTGGTCAATGCAGTGTGACGACTGGGAGCATCAGTGCCAGACCGATGGGCGTCACCTTCACGGTGACAGACATTGTTCGCGCCGGCGCCTCGTACCAAGCCTCCGCGAACCATGACCCGGAGAACGACAGCAATGGGACAACCATCACCCTCAAATGGTTCCGGGTGTTTTTAGTTGTCATCACTTAGCGCGCATGGTATCATCCGCCACCGATGATACCTGAACCCACTCCCCAATTTTGGCGGTCACCCCCGCGTGCTTTTTGGCTTTTGTTTGGCCTGTATCTCCTCCTCACCCTGGCCAACAACTTTGTCTTCCCGCCGTTCGAGCCAACCGACGAACCGGGGCACTACAATTACGTCCGGCACATGATTGAACATCGTAACTTCCCGGTGGCGAGCGAAGATGTCATGTCCGAATTTCATCAACCACCGCTGTACTACATCCTCGCCGCGGCTATCGCGTGGCCTTTTCCTAATAGTGACTGGGCGGAGTATGCCGCCCGCAGTAATCCCTACCGCGGTTTTCGATATTGGGAGCCGGGGCTGGACAACAAGAATCTCTTCGTGCATGGGCCGTGGGATGCGTGGCCGTTTCAAAATACCTCGCTCTCGGTTCACGTCGCTCGCCTCACTTCTTTATTGCTCGGCGCGTTCACCGTGTTGATAACCTATCAATCTGCTCGGGCGTTGCTGGAAGAACACGCGGCGCTTGCGGCGACGGGCCTGGTCGCCTTCAACCCAATGTATCTCGCCATCAGTGGTTCAATTGAAAACGACGCCGGCGCGGCACTCGGCGGCGCACTTTTCCTCTGGTTGGGCCTCAACTACTACCAGATCGGCTTCACTGCGCGCCGCGCCATTTTGCTGGGATTGGTCGTTGGGCTGGGGGCGCTCATGAAGTTCAACGTGTTCTTGCTCCTGCTCCCGGCCGTGTTAATCATCGCTGCTTGGGGGTGGAACCACCGTCAACCACTAAAACTCTGCTTGGGGTACTTGGCCCTCATGGTGGGCAGCGTGCTCATCAGCGGCGGATGGTGGAATCTTCGCAACCAAATCCTCTACGGCGATCCCAGCGCGGTGCTCATTATTCTGAAAGCATATGGCGGCCGGTCGGTCGCCGAAGGCATCTCTGTGTGGGGACAAGCTCTCCCATACGTGTGGAGCAGCTTTTGGGGACGCTTCGGGCACACAGATGTGGTCCTGCCGGATTGGATTTACACCATCTTCTCAGTGCTCTCAATCCTATCTCTCATCGGGCTGGCGATCCGGTTTATCAAACGGGAGCCTCCCGGCCGCGTGGCGCTCGCCTTCTTGGCAATCATCGGCCTGAGTGAGTTTATCGCTCTCCTCGGCTACCTGACGATTAATCCGAATGGCTACATGGGGCGTCTCATCTACCCGGCCTTGCCGGCTTACATGATTCTATTTATCGCCGGCCTTGGGCGACTCGTGCCCAGCCGTGCCCGTCCTTGGGTATCCCTGAGCATTGGGGTGGGGATGTTTTCTTTTGCGGTCTTCGCCTTCGTCGCTTACCTTATTCCCGTTTACAGCCCGCCGCCGCAGATCACGCGTTTACCGGCGGAGGCCAAGGTATTGAATGCCACGTTGGGCGATGTCGCAGTGCTCAAGGGATATGCAGTCAGCGCTGAGGAGGCCCGTCCCGGCGACCGGGTCTATGTCACCCTCTATTGGGAGCCGCTAAATCAGACCGCGCTGCCTTACTCCGTCTACATTCATCTCTTCGATAGCGACGAAACACTCGTCACCCAGCGCGACACCTACCCGGGCTTAGGCCGAAACGCGACGAATGCCTGGACGCCGGGCCGGATGTTTGCCGATCGCTATTTGATTGTGATTCCGGAAACGACTTTTTCCCCGACGACCGCGCGTTGGGAAGTGGGCCTGTGGCAGACGGATACCGGTGACCGAGCGTTTGTCCTCGGCCCGGACGGTGAGCCGGTGGCCTCGGGTGTGAGCTTCGGCCAACTGGCCATTAAAGCCTTGTCGGGTTCCGTGTCCAACCCGCTCAACCTGAACTTTGGCAACGAACTTCGGCTCAAGGGCTATTCGCTCCCAACGCGCACCCTCACGCCCGGCCAAAGTTTTGATTTGAAAGTTTATTGGGAACCCACGGCGCCTCTTTCGCATGACTATTCTCTCTTTGTGCTCGTCATGGCTCCCGATGGGCATCTCTGGGCGAACAACAGTTTTGCGATTAAAGCGGATGCGCCAACCGTGCAGACTGTTCAGCCGGCTTTAGCTGCCAACACCCCTCCCGGCCTCTACACGCTCGTCCTTGGCGTTTTCTATGATCCGGGCACTGGCCCTGTCCGCGTGAAGCTCATGGCAGATGATGGTCATGAGATAGATGACCAGGTGCAGTTAACCGGATTGCGAGTCATCACGCCACAAGTTCCTTGAAGTTCCCTGAGTTCCTTCAGTTCCAGGAACTGAAGGAACTCAGGGAACTCAAAAATTAGCTTGTTTTAACCAATAGCCATAAATCTTTCTTGCCTCAGAAATTTGCGTGTGGTATGATCGCCTGCGTGCCGATGAGAGATGGAAAATGCGTGCCAGATACCTAAGCCGAGTGCGGCTCAACTCAATTTTAAATGTGAACAATCAGGTGGGGAGTAGCCCCCAAAAGGCGTCACTCCCCACCTCGCTTTTTAGGGCGCGTGTCACGCTGCGGATTTTTTTCAGCCTCTCACTCTTGGCGCTGGTCGGCCTGCTGGGTGCGGTTCAACCTTCCGTAACCTTGGCGAGTGAGGTATCGTCTGCATTGCATTCAAGTTGGGAAAACCCGCGACTCTGGAATCAATCGGCGAACGTACCTACTCTCGTAATACCACCTATCCTCGCGTCCTCAACTCCCTCTAGCACGCCCGCCAGGACTCCCACACCGGTTGAAACACCCACGCCGGTTGAAACGCCAACGCCGGTATTTGCCTCCTATTTCCCTGCGCGGTTGGGGAGCAAACTCAGTTTACATTTCATCCGCAACACGCCCGCTTCCTATCAATTCCTGCGCGACACGGTGCCTCCCCTCGTCAAACTCGCCTCGGATGTGGGTTGGTCAAGCACGGTTCGGCAGGACTTCCCTGGGATGCTCATTATCGGTCGTCTCTCGCAAGAGAACCGGACGGCACTGGCTCAAATGGATCCCATTCGCGCGGCAAACAAATACGTGACCGATTTGCTCCCCGAGTATCGCGCGAATCCGAGTGTGGATTATTGGGAAGGCTGGAATGAATTTGACCCGCGCACGCCGGATCAATGGAACTGGTTCGTGCAATTCGAAGGCCAGCGGGCCTGCCTCATGCGTTACTATGGCTACAAGGCGGTCATCGGCAACTTCTCCACCGGCCGGCCCGAGTTCAATGAAATGCTCATGTTCCTGCCGGCGATTCGGATCGGTATTAAATGCGGCGCCATCTTGGGCCTGCATGAGTATAGCGCGCCGAACATGCAATTTGGCTACAGCCTGGCCATTCCTCACCGCCCGGCCTTTTCCAACCGCGGCCTGCTCACCTTCCGTTATCGTTATTGGTATGAAGATATTTTCAAGCCGCTCAATCTCCCCATCTCCCTCGTCATCACCGAGGCGGGGGTTGATGGAGGTGTGGGGGGCGGGCGGCCCGGCCCCGCTGCCGTAGGTGGTTGGCTGGATTTTACGCGCTACTGGCAGGATCAAGGCTTGGGCGGGGATGGTGCCGGAGTGTATACCAGCCAATTGGCCTGGTATGACTCGGAAATGCGGCGTGATCCCTATGTCATCGGCGCGACCATCTTCACCGCCGGGCGGCCCGGGGGTTGGGATAGCTTCAATGTAGAAAATGTGCTGCCGGCCCTCACCAATTATGTAGCGGGGATGAGGAATAAGTGAATTTTAGACCCTAAAGGTCTTTATCCTCTCCGCTGCGCTACGGAGCGCTTCGCGAGACCTTTAGGGTCTCTAAAGAAGTCGATAAGAAAGGGATCTCTGATACTCACTCGAAATCGTCGTCGGCTAGGCTACGCCATGATCCTGGCCGCGCTGGCGCTGATGGTGTTGATCGGCCTCCTAAGTCGTGTAGCATGGCCCTCGCCCCAGAGACCGGTCGTGACGACGACTCCATTGGCGACGCTGGAGTCTTCCACCACGACCGCTTTGACCCCCACCTCTAGTTTTACGATTTATCTGCCGGTGACTGGCGGCGAAGACCTGACTGCTCTCCCAGCGGAACCAACGCTCGCGCCGACGTCTGAACCGCCGACGGTGGCTCCCTCTCCAACGCCGCTTCCCTGGCCGGAGCCGCTGGCCGGGCAAACGTCGAGCAAGTTGGGCATTCATCTCACGAATAACAGCGATCCCTATGCCATGGAATTCATCCGGCGCGTCCATCCGCGCATCGTCAAGACCATCGAATCCTTAGGTTGGCTCAGCGAAGTCAAAACGGCTTCGCCGAACACGGTCACCATTGGCCGGATTTACGGTCAGGAGGAAACCTGGGTGGGGACGGTAGACCCCATCGCCGCGGCGAATGCCTACGTCATGAACAATTTGCAGACCTATCGGCTCAATCCCGGCGCGGACTATTGGGAGAGTTGGAATGAATATGTGATCAATACACCGGAGCGCGTGAGTTGGTTTACGCAATTTGAAGCGACGCGCGCCTGCACCATGCAGTCTCAGGGCTTCCGGGCTATTGTCGGGAACTTTGGGGTGGGGTGGCCGTTGACCTATCAGGACATGGAAAGCTTTCTACCGGCGCTGGAGGCGGCGCAGCGCTGCGGCGGCATCTTCGGGCTGCATGAATATAATTCGCCGACCTTTCAGTGTGGGGTGGATCGGAATGTCACCGGCATCATCCCCGGCGCGCCGTTCCTCGGCGATATTCCAGTGGGTTACCGTACGCTCCGCTACCGACTGTGGTACGAGGGCTTGCTCAAACCGCGCGGTCTCGGCGATTTGCCGCTCGCGTTGACCGAAGTTGGGATTTCCGGTGAACCGCCAGGCGGGCCATGCAACGATCCCGGGAGCAACGGCGCCTGGAAAGGGTATCAGAATTGGTGGGTCCAGCAAGGCTTTGGGCCGAACGGCCCGCAAGCCTACGTCAATCTCCTGGCGTGGTATGACGCCGAATTGCGAAAAGACCCATATGTCATCGGCGCGACCATCTTCACCGCCGGGTCGGGCTGGGATGACTTTAACATCCATGACATTTTGATCCCTTTAGCGCATTATGAAGTAGGGCTAGGGAATTGATGATTGTGGATTGCTGATTGCTGATTGTTGATTGGTCCTTGGGGCTTGGGATTTCGCGCCCTTGGGCCTTAAGCCTGGAGTCCTTGAGCCTTCGTCCTTCGTCTTTCGTCATCCGTCTTCTTAGGAGGTCACCATGACTAAATATATCTTCATCACCGGGGGTGTCGTTAGTTCCGTCGGCAAGGGTGTCACCGCCGCAGCAATTGGGCGGCTGCTCAAAGCGCGCGGGCTCAACATCTCCATCCAAAAACTTGATCCGTACATCAATGTGGATCCCGGCACCATGAGTCCCTATCAGCACGGTGAAGTCTACGTGCTGGATGACGGCGCTGAGACCGATCTGGACTTGGGGCATTATGAGCGCTTCATTGACACCAACCTCAGCCGGGTGTGCAACATCACCACCGGCCAAATCTACTCTGAGGTCATCAGCAAGGAACGCCGCGGTGACTACTTGGGCGGGACGATTCAAGTCATCCCCCACATCACCAATGAAATCAAGAAGCGCATCGGGTTGGTCGCCAAAACCACCGGCGCCGATGTGGTCTTAGTGGAAGTCGGCGGGACGGTCGGCGACATCGAGTCGCAGCCGTTCCTCGAAGCCATGCGCCAGATGCGCACCGACGTGGGCCGCGACAACACGCTCTATGTGCATGTCACCTGGCTGCCGCACATCGGCGCAACGAACGAATTGAAAACCAAGCCCACGCAGCACTCCGTCCGCGAACTGCGCTCCATCGGCATTGGCCCGGATGTCATCGTCGCTCGGTCGGATCATCCGGTCAGCAACGACCTGCGGCAAAAGATTGCCCTCTTCTGCGACGTCGAAGAGCGCGCGGTAATTCCACTTGTGACCACCTCGGTGCTGTATGAAATTCCACTTTTGCTTGAGCAAGCCCATGTCGCTGATCTCATCCTCTCGCGTTTGGGTCTCACGGGAACGGTTACCCCGGATTGGCGCGAGTGGGAGGAACTGGTCGAGGCGGTGCGCAAACCCAAACCGGCACTGCACATTGGGATCGTGGGCAAATATGTGGAATTGCAGGACGCCTACATGAGCGTGCGCGAGGCGTTACATCACGCGGGCCTCGCCCTCGACCGCGAAGTCTCCCTCGAATGGATCCACTCGGCGGATTTGGAAAAGGGTCGCGGTTGGGAACAGTTGCAGGATGTGGATGGGATCGTCGTGCCCGGCGGCTTCGGTTCGCGCGGCATCGAGGGAAAAATCGCCGCCGCGCGTTTTGCGCGCGAACACAAAATCCCGTACCTCGGCCTATGTCTCGGCATGCAGGTCATGTGCATTGACTTCGCACGCTACGCCTTGGACTCGGAAGCTGCCAACTCCACCGAGTTCGACCGTTCCACAGCGCATCCGGTCATTGATCTGCTGCCCGAACAACGCGACATCGCCGACATGGGCGGGACGATGCGCCTGGGCGTGTATCCCTGCAAGCTCGTTCCCGGCTCCAAAGCCGACGAGGCCTACGATCTCCCGGCGGGCACCGTCGCCAAAGAGCGCCATCGCCATCGCTTTGAATTCAATAACGCTTATCGCGAGTCCTTGGCGGCCAAAGGCCTCGTCTTCTCCGGCCTCTCACCGGATGAACGCCTGGTGGAAATTGCGGAGGTCGCGGATCATCCCTTCATGCTCGGCACACAATTCCATCCCGAATTTCTCTCGCGCCCGAATCGACCGCATCCTTTATTCCGCGCCTTCATTGCCGCTGTCAAAGCGCGGAGCGAAACCGAAGCGCGCACCTCGAACGGCAAAGTCGAACGAGAAAAACAGCAGATTACTCCAGTGCCCTGAGCTTGTCGAAGGGTACGGGCTTCGACAAGCTCAGCCCACGCTCTCATGAGTAACTGGGAAAGTGAAGTAACTTGCGTCTCTCTTCTCTCCTCAACCTGGGCCTCATCGCCGTCGGCGCGGCCGCTTCGGTCAAGACGCTGCAACGCCGCCACGCGTGGGAGCGTTCAAATCAACGCACCTGTATCGTCTTGGACTACGACGATGCCGTCTCCGTCAGCGTCCGCGCCGGAATGCCGCTGGCGGAATTTTTGCGCGCCGCACAGCAACATGGCGCCACGCATCTCTCGCTGCCGGAATTAACACTCGATCGTCTGCTGCGCGAGGGGCGCATCGCGCCGATCATCCCTGACCAACCCCTCGCCGATCCACCGCCCGTCGGCAAATGGATTTATCTCACCAGCGCCGAACCCGAACTCCTCGAGCACCTGGCTCACGAACTCCGCGCGCGCGTTCCTACCTCTCAGGCGCTGCTTCTCTCACCTTCCACTTTCCACCTTCCACCTGCTGCCTCCCACCCTCCACCCTCCACTCTCCACTCTTCCTCCTTCCTTCTTCCTGTACTTGCTTTTAGCGGCCACCTCCCCACGCTCGCGGAGATGGGCCTCGGGTTCGAGACCAAGGTCGCGGCGGACGTGACCCTCTCCGGGCTGGGAATCGTCCCGCGTCCCGTCTCTTTCTCCTGGCCCGAACCGCAGCTCGTCGAACGCACGTTAGCGCAGGTCGCCGGACTCGGCGCGGAGATCGTCGCGTTTGAAGGCGACCTCATCCTCGGCCACGAAATGCACCTCGACACAACCGTGGCGTGCCTCGAACGTTTTGGCCTGACCTTCGCTTACTTCTCCCAGACGCGCCATCAAAAAGGCGATTGGTTCATCGCCAAACGCCTCGCGCCGCAGGGCCAAGTGATTCTCGCGCATTACTTCTCGCCCGCCGCGCTCGTCCCGGAAGACTTTCACTCGGCGGCGCACCATTGGGGGATGCTCGCGCACGCGCGCGGCATTCGTCTGTGTTACATCAACGTCTTCCGCCGCATCCATGCGACGGAGCCGCTCGAATGTCTACGCTATCTCGAACACGTCCGAACAAATCTGGATGCGTTCGATGGAAGGACGATCCCGAGCATTCTTCCCGCTCCCGACCGTGAGTCGCTGGCCCTCACTGGGCTCGCGTCCGCCGGAGCGGTTTCGCTGGCGGCGACGGGGGCACTCGGTATCCCCGAACCTTTGGCTCTGGGTTTGACAGCCCTCTCGGCCGCGGGTGCGTACGCACTCCCTTATCTGGATCGCCCGCGCGGGACGCTTGAAGAATCCTATCCGCCCTCGTACGCGCCTAAACTCCTCGCGCTCGCGGGCGCGTCCGCCGCGCCGTTGGCCGCAACTGTCGGCAATGATCTTTTTACGACGGCGTTGATTCAATCCGGCGTAGCGACTTCGCTCGCCGCGCTCACCACCGGCCAGGATTATCAACAGCACATCGAAACTTATCGCTCCCTCAACGCCGATTTATTTCTGCCGCTCATGGGCGTCGTCCTGCGCGAACTGGCTGATCCCAAAGAAAAAGTCTTCGCCCTCACGCTCCTCGGCCTGGGCTGGTACGTCTCCAATAAATTTACGCCGGACCTCTTGGGCCGCCTTGATAAAGATCTGCCCGCCGGACACACGCATCATCTCTCGGCGGCGCAACGCTTCATCGGCGATACGTTAATCGCACTCGGCCCGCGCCCGGCGCGCAAATGGGCCGGGCTAGGGCTGATGGGCGTCGCCGCCGCGCAGGCGCTTCGGCGGAGTGACCTGCCGGGGCGTCCCTATATGACCCTCACCGCCTCACTCCTAAGCGTCATCGGTAACGCCGTCATGCTCGCCGCCTTCCGCACGCCCGAACGGCCTTTAACCTACACGCTTCCGAATATCGGCAAGAGTTGGGCCTGGGGTGGGGGAGTGGGGGCGGGGATGTTGTTGTTAGAATCAAAGCGGTGATACGCTAAGAATCATAAAAGTGTCATAAGTCGGCGACACTCACCCTCACCCCCGGCCCCTCTCCCTCCGGGAGAGGGGAGCACACACTCCCTCTCCCCAGCGGGGAGAGGGCTGGGGTGAGGGGAGAATCGGCGCGAAAAGTCCGGTCTTATTCTTCAGATAAACTGGGGAGGCAAAAAAGATGGACAATATTCCTGCGATTGGTGGAGCAAAAGGAATCTTTGAGATTTTTGTCCCAGGGGTATTTCTATTGCTAAATTTGGTTGCTGCTATATACAAATTTCCATTAACCGACGACGATACAAAGGATCTAATTAAGGCTGGCATTTCCAATCCTGTAATCGGTGTAGTAGTCACGATTTGTTTCGGCTACCTGATTGGCATCCTGCTCCGCTTGCTTGGAGCAGAGCTATTAGACAAGCTGTCAAGCGCCTGGCTCCGGAGATTTGAGCCTGGGGCGCGCCACGCAGACGGCTCATTCGAGCTGTGGGTCTTGGAAGAATTTCCTTATCTCGGCTGGATGGGAGAAGCGTGTAACCTGTACCTGCCTCCTAAAGTCCTGGATTTTTACAACAAGACTTGGGGGCGCAGAAAACGAGACGGACACAATAATCGGTTCTTCAACTTCTGCAAAGTCTTGGTCAATTCGGTTGACGAACAATCTGCGCCTGAAATTCACTTTACTGAAGCCTTGAGTCGCTACCTGATAGGAATGTTCTACTCACTGGGTATTGCTTCATTTTTAATATTCCTGACCTTGATCTTTGAATATGTGGACGCCGGAGAAATAATCGGGAGCTTCTTGGTTCTCCTGATCGCCTATGTGCTGGCCATTGGAGTCATATTGAATAACTTCAGAAAGATCAGACTCCGAGAAGTCTTCACGGTCTTTGATGCAAGCTTCAGAAATAGAGAACTTTTGGAAGCCGAATTGACAGACCTCATCGAAGAACCGAAGCATCCTAAGCGCCGCCAGGCTCCTCGGCTCAGACCTGTGAGGTCTGCGAGACCTCACAGGTCTTAAATTTCAACGGAGCATCCTCTTGGGCCTCAAAAAAACCCTCGCCGGTCTGCGCCTCATCGGAATCCGAAACGGGCTGCGCGCTGTTCGCTATGCGCGCCGGCGCGCTGAGTTGGAACGCCACTACCGCGCCGAATTAATTTCTCAAAGCGCCGCAACCGCCCAATTACCCGGGCGACTGCTCCGGGCCGAGTCCGAACCGGGCGGCGCGCGTTTTCACTTTGAACACGCCGAACTTGAAATTCGCTTCCTCGCCCCGGACCTCCTCCGCGTTTCCTGGGAACCAGGCGCGCCGCCGCTGCTCTACGCGTTGGCTAAAACCCATTGGCCGGTCGTTAAGCTTACATTGCGCCAAGAGCCGGAAGGCCATAGCCTAACCAGCGAAGCCGCCGAAGTTCTAATTCGAGAAGACGGCAGCCTGCGCTTCCGTGATTCGGCGGGCCGACGACTGCGCGAAGAATTGCCGCCGGAGCGCCGGGGGCGCGAGTGGATTCATCGCGCCCGGTTGCGACCGGAGGAACATCTTTACGGCTTGGGTGAACGCGCGGCTCGATTGAATCTGCGCGGTAGAAATTACAAAATGTGGAATCAAGATGCGGGTGGCATCTACACCTCCGGCGACGATCCGCTTTATATCTCCATCCCGGTCTACCTGAGTTTGCACGGGGAGGGGAGCTACCTGATCTTTTACGAGAACTCTCATCCCGCGGACTTCGATCTGCGGGGCGAAGAGTCACACGCCCATTTTTCCGGCGGCGCGCTGCATTATGCTGTGATCCTCGGCTCACCCGCGCGCGTGTTGGAGGGTTACACCGAGTTGACCGGCCGGCCGCCGCTCCCGCCGCTCTGGGCGCTGGGATACCATCAGGCCTGCGTCGCTTACAAGACTGAAGCCGACCTGCGCGCATTAGCCGATGAATTTCAGAATCGGCATTTGCCCCTCAGCGCGATTCATCTCGACCTCGATTACATGGACGGCTTTCGGACGTTTACCGTAGACGAAAAGCGTTTCCCGAACTTGAAGGGGATCGCGGCTGAACTGGCGGCGCGCGGCGTTCGGCTGGTGACGATCATAGACACCGGCGTGAAGTGCGATCCCAATTACCGCCTCTATCGGGAAGGAATGGCCGAAGACGTTTTTTGTAAGCTGCCCTACGGCGAACCCATCCAAGCTCCGGTCTGGCCGGGCGAGTGCGTCTTCCCCGATTTCACCCATCCCAAAACGCGCGCGTGGTGGGGGAAATATTATTCGGATTTTATCGAGACGGGCATCGCCGGTTTCTGGCATGACATGAATGAGCCGGCCGTCTTCGCCGCGTCCGGCACTCCGACGTTGCCGCTGCCCACGCGCCATGCGTTGGAGGGGCGGGGCGGCGATCACGCCGAAGCGCACAACCTGTACGCGCTGGCGATGAATCAGGCCGGCTACGACGCGTTGCGGAATCTCCAGCCCGACCGTCGCCCGTTCATCCTCACGCGTTCCGGGTGGGCAGGCGTTCAGCGTTACGCGTGGTCGTGGACGGGCGATAGCGAAAGCTCGTGGGCCGGTCTCCGTCAAACGATCGCGACCGTGCTGGGCCTCGGAATGTCCGGTATTCCCTATACCGGTCCGGACATTGGCGGATTCAATGGGACGCCTTCGGGCGAACTGTACCTGCGCTGGTTTCAGATGGCGGCGTTCCTCCCATTCTTCCGCGCCATGGCGGCTTTCACGACGCCGCGCCGCGAGCCGTGGTTTTTTGGAGAACCTTATTTGAAGATTGCGCGCGCGTTCTTGCGCCTGCGCCAACGGCTCCTGCCTTACTTCTATACGTTGGCGTGGGAGGCCAGCCAAACGGGGCAGCCGCTTGTTCGTCCGCTCTTCTGGTCGGACAGCGCCAGGCAAGATCTGTGGGATGTGGATGACGCCTTTCTCTTGGGCGACGCGCTGCTCGTCGCGCCGATTGTCGAAGAGCAGGCGCGGGCGCGGGAAGTCTCCCTTCCACCGGGAACGTGGTATTCTTTTTGGGACGACGCCGTTTTTCGCGGCCCGGCGCGGGTGCGCCTCAACGCGTCTTTGGAACGCATTCCGATTCTGGTGCGCGCCGGAAGTATCCTTCCAATGGATGAAGGAGATCGCCTGAGCTTGCAGCTCTATCCCTCCGCCGAAGAAGGTCAAGGGCGGCTGTACGCTGACGCCGGCGAGGGCTCCGGCGATTGGCTGCTGAACCGTTTCCGAATGACTCAGCACGATAAGCTGCTTGAGCTGACCTGGCAGCGCGAGGGACATTATCCTTTTCCCTATACCTACGTGGAACTGTGTTTGCATGGGGAGCGCGTGCAGCGGGCCTGGGCGGACGGCGCGGAAGTCGTTTGCCAGAATAACCGCCTGCTCTTGGAAAATGTTCTGACGCGCGCGCGCTTCGAGTTAGAATGACGACCGACGTTTCATCTACCTCCACGACCTCGCGCGCTGCGGCGCGCAGCGTTTTTGCCATCTTTCTCAATCAAGTGCCTCAAGTCGCGGGGAGCGCGCTCTTCGTCATGCTCATCCCGCGCGGCCTCGGAACTGAAATCTATGGCCAACTCACTTTCTGCTTCGCGTTCATCACCATCTTTCAGACCTTTGGCGATCTGGGCTACTCGGAAATCTTTGCGCGTTTTTTGCCGGAGGTGCGTCAACACACGGGCGAGGCCGGGATTCGCGCGATGGTGCAGGAACTGTTCAAGTTTAAGGTGCTGGTCGGGTTGGGGTTGGGGCTGATCGCCACGTTGATCGCGCTGGGACTGGAGGACTGGATCACGCCCGTCCAGGCTGGGCTGATCGGCCTGTCCGTCGCGGTGCGCATTTGGGCGATTGCGCCGTTCCCGCTGTTGCTCGGTTTGGGTGAGACCGCCAAGTGGTCGGTGGAATCAACCTGGCGGCAAATTGTAGTGACGTTTTTGCTGTTCGCGATGTTGTTTTCGCCTTCATTGACTTTGAGTCTGGCCGCGATCGCAGTCCATGAAATTATTTTTCTGGGATTGGGGCTGTGGTGGACACGGGAATGGATTAGTCCAAAGTCCAAAGTCCAAAGTCAGGAGTCAGAAGCCGGAAGTCCAAAGTCCGAAGTCCAAAGTCGGGAGTCATTGTCTGGCTTCCGTCCTTCGTCCTTCGCCCTTCGTCTTTCGTCTCTCATCGTCCGTCTTCCGTCTTCCGTCCTCCGTCCTCCGTCCTTCCTCCGCTTCGGCTTCACCTTCTCCCTCGCCAACATCGCGCTGGTTGTCCTGTTTCGCTTCAGCGTGATCGTGGTCGAGAAACTGACCCACTCGCGGCCCGAACTCGCCTTCTATGATTTGGCGCTCGGCGCACTGTTGTTGATTTACACGCTGCTCGGGCAGATTGCTTATACCTTCATCCCGCTGTTGACTCAACTTCGCCTCAATCATCGGCTGGAGGAGGCGGACGTCTGGTTGGGGCGCTTGGTGCGCTACACGACGCTGTTTGTAGCGTTGGGCGTGGGCGGGATGTGGGCGGTGTCCAAGCCGGCCGCGCCGTTACTCTTTGGCGCGGCCTTTGAACCGACGGCGGATGCGCTGCGCGCGATTGCGGTCGGGTTGCTGCCGCTGCCGCTCGCGTGGGCGTGTGTCCTCCTAAGTGCGTTGGATAAACGTCCCTTGCGTAAAGCGTGGGCGGCGTTGATCGGTCTGGCGGTTTTTCTGATCGGCGCCGTGGCGCTGCGTCACTCAGGCGCGACGGGCATGGCGTGGGCGTTTGCGGGGGCTTTAATGGGATACGCGTTGGGGTTTGGGCCAAGTTTGGGGCGCGCGATCCGCTCCGGGGGAGTCGGATGGGGGATCGCGCTCGGGGCCACGTTACTCTTCACGCCGCTTTTCTTTTTAAAATTTTCATCACTCGTCGTCGCGCTGACGGCTTGGTCAATCGTCACGTTGGTCTACATGTTAATTGTCCTGGCGCTGCGGGTGGTGACGCCGGAAGAAGTTAAACAGATGACCCGAGTTTTTCGAAGCTAAAAGGATTGCTGATTGTAGATTGTTGATTGCTGATTGAAATTTTAATCAACAATCAACAATCCACAATCAGCAATATCCCTTATAATTCTGCCATGTCATTCACTCCGCTGCCTTTGAACCGCCTCTACCTTTCACATGGACTCTCCGAGCCGGCGTTTGGCGATTCCGAATTTATTTTCTACGTCAAGACGGCCGACGGTCGGCGCAGCATTGTCCGCCAATCGCTGACGACCGGGCTGGCGCAAACGCTGACAACCGAGCCGCTGCCCGCCGGTAGTGTGGGCTATGGCGGCGCGATCTTTGCTGTGCGCGGCCACGTGTTGATTTACGCGGCGAAAGATATGCGTCTGCACGGAATTGATTTGACGACGGGCGATCAGTGGAAGGTGACGCCGGCGTATGAAGGCGTCGCGGCCCCGAGCATTTCGCCGTGTGGGAAGTTTGTTGCGTTTTTGAGCGAACAAGATGGCAAGTGCAACGTTTTGCTAACCGCTGCGCGTGTCCGTGGCCAGACGCTGCCGGTCAAACTCTCGGATGATCCGTGGTATGCCTTCAACCCAACCTTCGCGCCGGATGGCGTACGGATTGCCTGGCAAGAATGGAACGAGATGGATATGCCGTGGGACGAGGCGCGCCTGCAAGTTGGGCATTTTCCCAAACCGACCGGCGAGTGCGCGACGAGTTTAGAACTGCTTCCGTTAACCACGACGACGATTGCTAAACCGCGCGTGAGTTATGCTTCTCCGCAGTTCAACCCAGATGGAAAGTCGCTGGCCTTTGTCAGCGATGAAAGCGGCTGGCGCTCGCTGTGGGTATCCAACGCCGATGGAACGAAGCCGGTGCGCGTGGACACGGGCGAGGGCGAAATTGGCGCGCCGGATTGGGTTCCGGGGGTTATTGCTATGCGTTGGAGTGCCGACGGTCAAGCGCTGTATACGGTGCGGCGTTATCAGAGTCAAGATGTTCTCCTGCGCGTGGCTTGGCCGGAGAAGAAAGTGACGGAGATCCAAACGGCATGGACGCAGATGCATGGGCTTAATCTGGACGAAGAGGCCATGCTATTTATCGGGGCGAATCCGGTGACATCAGCCATCCTGGCGACGCTCGACGCTCAAACCGAGAAAGTCGTGGCGCGCGCTACGACGGGCGTGGGTTTGATTGATCCGGCCTCGCTCTCGAAACCGGAGGTCATTTCGTGGAAGACGATTGGCGAAACGCCGGCCTGGGGGATTTTGCATCGGGCGGTTGGGCCGGAAGCGGAGAAATTGCCGCGCCCGCTCATTGTCTCTATTCATGGCGGCCCGACGGCTGAGCGTCCCTTGACTTGGGATGCGCAGGCGCACTATTTCGCCACGCGCGGCTGGCATTATCTAACCGTCAACCATCGCGGCGGAACGGGTTTTGGGCGAGCGTATCAGGATTTGCTCAACGGCCAGTGGGGTGTGGTGGATATCGAAGACGCGCGCACGGGCGCGGAGCATTTAGTTGCTGCTGGGCTAGCCGACTCGCAGCGTCTGGTCATCACCGGCGGGAGCGCGGGCGGTTATACGACGCTGATGGCGCTGACTCAACAGCCGGACTTCTGGGCCGCGGGCATCTCGCTGTTTGGCATCGGCAATCTGTATGAACTGAAGCTCGGCTCGCATCGCTTTGAAGTAAATTACGAGCAGACGTTGATCGGTAAACTGCCGGAGGCCGGGCCATTGTGGAAGGAACGGTCGCCGCTCACGCACGTCAAAAAAGTCCGCGCGCCGGTGCTGCTCTTTCACGGGACGGACGACAAGGCGGTGCCGCATCAGCAATCGGTGGAGTTCGCGGAAGCGGTCAAACGCAATGGCGGCATCGCGGAACTGGTTTCGTATGAAGGCGAAGGCCACGGCTTTATGCGGGAAGCCAACCGGCGGGATGTGATTGAGAAGACGGAGAAGTTTTTGGAGAAGTATGTGATGTGTTTGCAAAAATGATTGTTGATTTATGATTGCTGATTGTGGATTGGAGTAATCAGCAATCAGCAATCCACAATCAGCAATTTCTAATCAACAATGAACGCTTTTGTTACAGTCCCCGCTGGCCCTTTCATCTACGGGCCGGAGGCAACGTATGAGCGCCTCGCGCAGGCGCCGCCGCGCAAGCCGAGGCAAGTGATTGAGTTAGACGCTTTTCAGATCGCGGTGCATCCGGTGACCTACGGCGAGTGGAAAATTTTTCTAGACGAGACGGGATTCCGCTGGGGCGGGCAATGGTGGGCCATCGGCGATGATTGGCGACGGAGATATGCGCTGGTCAAGGACTATCCGCTGGCGATGGCAAACTATCCGATCGTGGATGTGAGTCAGGCTGAAGCATTGGCGTACTGCGAGTGGCTTTCGAAAAAAATTGGGCGTACGTGCGGGCTGCCGACGGAGTTTCAATGGGAGAAGGCGGCGCGGGGAACGGATGGCCGCACCTATCCGTGGGGCGAGGTGAAACCGCGCCCCGAGATTCAATGGCAGCGGCGCTTTCCGGTCGGGCCGGAAACCTATTTATTTAGCTTGCTCGTTCTTCCCCGGCGGGAGTGGGCGCGCGCGGGCTGGTATTGGCGCAACGGGACGCCGTTGCCCGTCGGCTCGATCCCACAAAACGTTTCGCCTTACGGCTGCTATGATATGGCGGGCAACATTTGGGAATGGACGACCAGCCTTTATAATCCCTCGCTGCCGGATTTTCATGTGGTCAAGGGCGGGTCGTGGGGTTACAGTATTCATCACACTCAACTCTTCGTCCGCAGCGCCTGCAGCGTCACGACTCCCAGCGTTGACTATCGAGCGCATGGGACGGGCTTTAGAGTCATTGTAGATTTGTGATTGTGGATTGCTGATTGGTGGTTGGTCGCTGGCGGTTGGTTGCTGGCCGAAGGTGCTAACTTGCTACTTGCCACCTGCCACTTGCCCCTTTGCCCTTGGGATTTGGTCCTTGGGAGTTGGGAGTTTTTCTTAGGAGCACTTTATGCCTCATAACACTATCTTCTTAATGAACTACCGCAACGAGCGTGATATGTACCCGCCGTTCGGCATCATGTACGTCGCCGATGCGCTGCTGCAAGCGGGCTTCCAAGTGCGAATATTTCACGAGACGCACGATTACGTGGACGCCTTTATGCGCGAAGTGGAACGAGAGCGCCCGCTGTTCGTCGGCATCAGCACCATCACCGGCCCGCAGCTTAAGCCGGTGCTTGAGACCTCGCGGCGATTGAAAGCGTTGGGCGTCCCGGTGGTGTGGGGTGGGGTACATGCCACGATTATGCCGGAGGATTGCCTGCGAGAAGACTACGTGGATTTTGTCGTTATCAACGAAGGCGAGGAGACGACTCAAGAATTGGCGCGGATGTTGTCCGGACAAGCGCCGGTAAATTTCGCTGCCGTGCCGGGTTTAGCGTGGAAGGATAACGGGCGGCCTGTTCTCAATCCTGAACGACCCTTTATCCAAGACCTTGATCGCTTCCGCCCGCGCTGGGACTTGATCCCCGTCGAGCGCTACTTAATTCAATCCGGCCCGTATGACCGAGCGCTGCCGGTCTACATCTCGCGCGGCTGTCCGTTTCGCTGCGGCTTCTGCTACAACGAAGTGGTGATGAAGCGCACCTGGCGTCAGCACTCGGACGAGTTTGTGTTAGAACAGATTCAATGGCTCAAGGATCATTATCAGATCAACGCCGTCGATTACGCCGACGATTATTTGTTTGGCCGCATCAAGCCGATGCAGCGATTGGTGGAGAAGGTGGGCATGCCGTGGTCGGGGCAGGTGCGCGTTCAGTTGCTCAAAACCGAGTTCGTGCAATGGATGCGGGACACCGGCTGCCAGTGGGTGAACATCGGCGCGGAGTCCGGGTCGCAGGCGGTGCTTGATTCGATGCACAAAGATCAGAAGGCCGAGCAGATCGAGTGGGGGATGCGCAACCTGACGGAGATCGCGCCGGAGATCGAGGCAAACTTGAGCTTTATCGTGGGCCTGCCGGAAGAAACAGCCCCGGATCGCCAAGTTACTTTTGATTTGATTGATACATTGTGTACGATCAACGAGAAAGCGCGCTGCTCGGTGTGCGTCTATATGCCCTATCCCGGCACGCCCTTGTGGCCGGACGCGCTCCAGTGCGGCTTCGTCGTGCCAGAGCGTCAAGACGGCTGGTGCGAGTTTGATTTGAATCGCGGCAATACGCCATGGGTGAGCGACTCCGAGGCGCAGGTGATGAGCGAGATAAACGACATTCTGTTCGTGGGCCGCTCACGCGGCCACTGGCTGCTCACGCCGTATTATGCGCTGCTGCGCTGGCGCTGGCGCAAGATGTACTTCAAGCATTACTGGGAAGGCGCGCTCAAGAAGTTCCTCCTGAGTTCACCGCTGCGCCGCTTGTTGGATTGGATCATCCGGCATGGAGTTCAATACAATTCGATTACGCATAAGGGGCCGGCGATGGAGCCGGGCGCGGCGGGGGATTAGCGGGTTAGGTGTCAACGGATCGCTTCGCGCAACGGATCATCGGATGGCGTGTACCGAATCCGATGATCCGTTGCGCGAAGCGATCCGTTGACGCAATATCAAAATCATTTTCTGCTAATTACATTTCCATTACTTAAGGAGCTCAACAAGGAGTTCAACGATGAATGAATGTGTTATGGATCCCAGATTAGCCCTTCAATTTCGAGATGTCTTTTCCCAACTAAACTGGGTTAATCTTAACTTTGGGGATAGCCCTAAAAAGTCATTGTTGGCCCGCCTTTCACCTCGGATTGATACCAGCCAAGAAGTAGTAATGATTTCTACGCCGGTAGACCGGGGAAATAACTGGTTAAGCAAGGTGGAAGTCAATGGAGAAACTTTGCCTAAGGCCAGCTTATTGATTACCGACCGTAGATTTGTAGCCGTGACAAACACTCAAATTCACGAGTTTCCGTATTCGGAGTTGAGAACGTGGCAACGTCATTCAGCATTAGGTGACTTGCCTTACCAAATATATACTCGCAATAATAGATCATTACGCTTTTATATTCGAGCGGGTGGCGCTGGATTGTTTGCGGCTGTTGTGGGTCTTTGGGATCCATTTGCACGCGCCGATGCGATCGCAGGCTCGCGAAGAGCAAGTTCGATTATGGAACTGATGGATCGCTTTATGAGTAGTGTCTTGACAGCCGCTCAAGGAACCGTCTTATAACACCGAAGCAATCATCGCCGGAATCTTTTCCACCTCCGGCCCCAGCCGCAGCCGATAAGCCGGGACGGATTGGATCAATTGATTGAGTAGCGCCAAGTGCGCCGGGATCATCTCTCGATCCCATTGCTCAATCGCGTGCGGCAGGATGCGCTGTAACGCTTCGGGCGCGGACAGCCGCTCAAGCGCGTGGTCTTTTCGGGACTCGACTTGCGGAAAGAAGATTGCGGCGGGAGGGGCGGAGTCGCGCCAGACATCGGGATAAATTGATTCAGCGGCGAAGAGTATCTTTTCTCTGGATTGAGGCGTGATGTTGAGTTGAGCCAGTTCCGGGAAACGCGCCAGGCTGTCCGGGTAGGCGGATAAAAGTCCGGGGTACGCGAGCACTTTCAAATCCGAATCCATTTTCAAGATGGGCGAGTCGTTCGACAGCAATTTCCATCCGGCATGCAGCAGCGCGAGTCCGGTCGTCGTCTTGCCCGCGCCGATGTCTCCAACAAGGATGAAGGATGAAGGATGAAGGATGAAAGTGGAAGGTGGAAGGTTTTTTTCATCCTTCATCCTTCCGCCTTCATCCTTTTCAGGAGGGCATGCCGCAAAAGCATGAATCAGAAACATCCCCCTCCGTCTCAAGTGGGGCGAGAGGCCAATGGCGAGCAGGTCTTCAAAGACGCCATGCGTGGTGAGCGCCGCGGGCGTGATGACGCCTTGTGTCGTGCCGTGTGCGAGATTGAGTTGAAGCTGGCCGAAGCGTGGAAAGTGCGCCGTGACTTCCGGGCCGCGGATATAATAGGCGAGTAGTTGGCCTTGTTGGAAGTCCGGGGCGACAGAGGGGCTGGGGGGCGCCTCACCCGCCAGGGCCAGGTTAAAAAAAAGGTCGGGGGGCGTATCAGCCTGAGGGCGCGGGCTGGCCGGAGCGGCGTCAAGCCGCGCCGAGCCGTCCTCGCGCGAAGACACGCGAGGGGCAAAAGTTGCCAGCCACCGTTCACCGATCGGCGCGGCATCCCAAGTGCCTTCGATTGTTAGCCCGTGGAAATTCCATCGCATGGGCGTGAGTATAATCAGCCTGGGAAAGGATGGCAACATGCCAGAAACCATCGTCATCATTTTGTTGGAAGTTCTGTTCTTCGTCGGCGTGATTGCGATGATTTACTTCAGCCGCCGCGCGCGCGAGAAAGCTTGGCGTGAACTCGCGGAAAGCACCGGGCTCACATACGAGTCAGGTGGTTTCTTCGGGTCTTCGAGCGTCACGGGCACCTATCGCGGTCATTCGTTGACGCTGGACACATTCACCCGGGGTGCCGGTAAGCATCGCCGAATTTATACCCGCATTGTGCTGTTTGTGAACAATCGGGATAATGCTTACTTGGCGCTCTATCAGGAAAGTGTGTTCAGTAAAGTCGGAAAATTCTTCGGGATGCAGGATATTCAAGTGGGGGACGAGGACTTGGATCGGAAGTTCATTATCAAGAGCCGGCCGGAGACTTTTGCGGTGAACTTGTTGCTGACTGGCGGCCTGCGTACAAAGTTGCTGGAGGCGCGATCATTGAACATCGAACTGGATGGCCGTGAGCTACACTTTGAGCAAATGGGCGTCTCGACCAACCAGGATTATTTGCGTTCCGTGTTTGATCTGCTAAGCGATGTGGCGGCGGCGATTGAGCGGATGGGGGGTGGGGCGGGCTTCGACTCGTCGGCCAGTTTTGATCCAGCCTGGGGAGGAACTGAATGACGGACGACGGACGACGGATGACGGAGGAAGAATGATCGAAGGAACGACACGTTTGAGTCATTCAGTGAATGCCACGTATCAGAATGTCGCCGACGAAGCGATTTTGATTCACTTGCAGACCGGTGTGTATTATTCGCTCAATGAAGTGGGGACGGTTTTCTGGAACTTGATGGATGGCGCGCGGACGATTGCCGATTGCGCGGATAACATCGCCGCCGAATACGCCGCACCGCGCGAGGCTGTGTTGCAGGACTTGCTCGAGCTGGCGGGTGAGTTGGCCGCCGAAGATTTGGTGGTGGCCGCGTAGATGCTCACGCGTCTGCGCCATTGGGCCATCGGCTTGGCCGCGTTGGTTTTAGTGCTGTCTCCCCGGCGGCGTGCGCTTTGGCAAGCGATGCGCGCCTTCGTGCGCGATTTACCAAAAGCCCTCGAAGCACCTTTGCCCCAAGCGTTGGCGACCTTGACGCCTACGTTCCCGGATTTAGTAGTTCCAAACACCACCCTGCGCTTGCTGGCGGATGCTGCTGCGCTCTTCGAGCGGCGTTCGCCTTTTGGCCTGTGCCTGCGCCGTTCGCTCGTGCGCTATCATTTCCTGCGGCGGGTCGGCATTCCTCTTACCCTCAACTTCGGCGCGCGCTTCAAATCCGGACAGCCCGACCAGGAGGTAACCGGCCATGCCTGGGTGACTTTGAATGGGCAGCCTTATTTTGAAGAAGGGGAAAATTATCAGGGCTTTACGGTTATGTTTCAATATCCGGGCGGCAGTGCTTGATTGGTTACGTTGGGAGGCTCTATGGATCTCATTGCAAAATATCAACGGAAGCTATTGGAGCAAAGTCAGTATGAATACTACGAGACTCCGATTAGCGAAGCGACGCAACAAGCATTTCTCGAGACGCCGCGACATGTCTTTGTCAAACGCTATCGTCACTGGGGCACTAAAGACTGGCAAGAGGTAAGCGAAGAAAACTTGGAAGAGCACTTGGCAATCCTCTATGGAAATAACGCGCTGCCGCTCTTTGGCGACGATGATAACGATGTCCCTTCCACGATCTCGCAGCCCTCATTTGTACTGCGCATGCTGGATATGGTGCAATTCCAGCCTGGGCAGCGGGTCTTTGAACTCGGCGCAGGGAGTGGGTGGAATGCGGCGCTGATGGGCTGGCTGGTTGGCTCCGCTGGAGCGGTCTACAGCGTTGAAATCATACCGGAAGTAGCGCAGATGGCGCTGGAGACGATTGAGCACCTGGAGATCAAGAATGTGCATATCCTTCAGGGGGATGGAGGCGATGGACATTTGGCAGCAGCGCCCTATGACCGCGCCATCTTTACGGCCGGCAGCTATGATCTCCCGGGCTGTTTCCATGAGCAAATAAAAGTGGGAGGCCTGTTATTAATCGTGATTAAGAATGAGGGGGGAGGTGATACTTTATTTTTGTTGCGCAAAAACGCCGATCACTTCGAGGCGCTGGAAGCCATGCCCTGTGCTTTTGTCCAGGTAACCGGCAAATCCAAGATTGACAGCCTCGAGCCAATCGCCGTGGAGACGTTACCGGAATGGATAGAGCTAGAACAACAGGCGCTTTCCAAAACCCTGTTCTGGTGGGGCGGGAAAGGGAGAGATAGCTTTATCTGGCGGACGCTTGGCTTTCGTTCCTTCTTGGGGATTACGGAACCATCCTTCCGCGCCTTCAAAGTTGAAAAAAGTGAAGCACGGCCCCGCGAAGAACATTACTTTGGATTGTGGGATCAAGCACAGCGCTCTTTAGTCTTGGCTAAGGAAGAAGGACTCATTGCCTATGGCAGCCCGTTCGCCAAAGAGCGCCTGTTGGAAAAGATCAGGCTGTGGGTTGACCTGGGCATGCCCAGCGCCTCCAATTTTTCTTTGCGAGTGTATCCCAGTGATGTTCCATTGATAGTGGGCGAACATCAATGGATTGTTACACGCCAGGAATCCAAGTTTCTGTGGAGTTTGGAATTATAGCGGCTCAATAAGTGGATGAAGTAGATGCGTTTTCTCTTTGCAGTTCTTTTGACTTCTGTTGGCGGTGCAATGGGTGGGGCTATTAGCTTCATAGTTTGGACTGTGAGCTGGCTGCTCTTTAACTGGTTTGTCCCGGCCGCTAATACCCAAGATGGAAACTTTCTTTTCATTACCTCTTGGTGTGCTTTGCCTATGGTTGCGACGCTGTGTGGGTTGATTATAGCGCTGGCTCTGAAACAAATAAAACTGGTAGTTCCACAAGAGCGAATGTCTATGGTTGCTGCTGGCTGGGCCTGTGGGTTTTTCCTTAGCGAAATCATTGGCGGTGTCACCGCACTTAAGGGTGATCAAGCAGCCCATTGCTGAGTCAGTCGCAGGGTGGCTAAAGAAGGCCGGCCGCGTTGTTTGGGCGGCTGCCAGCACGGC